>TARA_R110002126_G_scaffold159738_2_pt1 | contig 69452 bp, 60 predicted proteins | sample TARA_R110002126 | Tara Oceans TARA_R110002126 (sample SAMEA4397536) | marine metagenome | biome: Polar Biome; feature: [DCM] deep chlorophyll maximum layer (ENVO:01000326); material: water (ENVO:00002006), including particulate matter (ENVO:01000060) such as... | depth 30 m | reverse complement strand
CCCCGGAGGGCCTGCCGGTACCTCGCTGACGAGGGCGGGGTAGACCTCGCGCATTTTTGCCAGCGCTTCGGGCGATGTATCCAGCCCGAGGAAGCGAATGCCGATGGTCGAGTCCAGCTCGCCCGTGATGCCGGACCCGACGGAGGCGTAATAGACATCAAGGCGGCCTTCGGACACGTCTTCGCGCAGCGAGGCGTAGAGCGAGGCCCGCGGAATCGGCTGGACATCGTCCCATGTCAGCCCGGCGTTGGCGATTTCGCCAAGCGCGTAATCCCCCACGGCTGGCGATCCCGAAAATTCGCTGGCCATCTTCATGCCGGCCATTTCGTCACGCGACATGATGGGGCTGTCGTTGGGTACGAAAAGACCGACGTTGATGCCGCCCCCGACGACAACGGCACGGATGTCGTGCGGCGTGTTGAAGGCCCCTTTGCCCTTCCATCCCAGCCATGCCTCGTAGTGCGATGTGACACCGAGATCGACTTCGCCATAGTCCATCATCGGCATCCAGACACCCGCGCCGGACGCGGTCAGCACCTTGCCGGTCAGATCGGCGCCTTCGGAGACGGTGGCGGCGACGGCGGCACCGACCACATAGTCGTTCGAGCCGGATTCACGCGCGCCGATGATCACTTCGGTTTGCGAGAGCGCGGCGAGGGGAGCGGCGGCAATCAGGGCCGTCGCGCTGAGGGTTCGCAGAGATTTTGACAGTACGGACATTGAAATTTCCCTGTTGGTTAGGAGGTCGTTCGTGGCTTTGCGCCTTGGTCTTTTTGGGGTCGTGAGCGGGGTGGTCTGCCTGGATTATTCGGCAGCCACGTCACTGGTGTCATTGCCGGGCGCCAGGTCTGCGCGTGGCTTGTCCGTGCCCTCGATCTGGACGCGGTAGCCGGATCGGACATGCGGCCAGTAATCGAAGATCGCGCGGTGGTGCGCGCAGCGGTTGTCCCAGAACGCAATGGAATGCGGCTGCCAGCGAAAGCGGATCTGCCACTCCGGCATCGCGCAATGTTCGAAGAGAAAGGCCAGCAGGTGCTTGCTTTCGACTTCGGACAGGCCGACGACGCGGGTGGTGAATGCGACGTTCACGAACAGCAGCTTGCGTCCGGTTTCAGGGTGGGTGACGACAATGGGGTGTTCCGTGGCTGGCGTGCCTTCGCCAAAGATCGGCACGCCGTCGTGGATCGCGGTCAGCCCTTCGAGGTAGGTTTTCATGCGCGGCGACAGGGCGTCGTAGGCGGCGTACATCGAGGCGAACATCGTGTCACCGCCGCTCATCGGTGGGACGGTATGGATGTAGAGCATGGACGCCATTGGGGGCACGGCCGCGCAGCTCTGATCCGAGTGCCAGACGTCGCCCGATACCTTCTTGGATGTCTCATCTGCGTGGAACCGGCGCACGGCGGGGTGGTCGGTGGGTTTCGAGATGGTCTTTTTACCGACGTGTGTGCCAAGCGGGCCGAACAGGCCGGCGATCCGCGCGTGATCGTCGAAGGATATCTTCTGATCCCGGAAGAACAGCACCTGGTACTCCAGAAAGGCCTGCTTCAGCTCGGCTTCGCTCTCGGAGGAGAGGGGGCTGGTCAGGTCTATGTCCAGAATTTCCGCGCCGAGCATGGGCCCGTAGGGCACGGCGGTGAATGTTTTGTAGTCCATGGGATCAATCTCCATTTCCACGCCAGACTGCCCGCCCACGGGCTGATCCTGCGCAGTGTCGCGTCTGGTTGCTGTCTTGCTATGTGTTCATATTAGAACATAGTTGCCATAATTGAATGCTCAGCATCGAGGCACTGTGAGTCAAGTTTATTTGTGAAAATATCGAAAGGGCGGGCCCCGCCGCTTGACAGCTTGCTGAAATCGCCCTGTTTATGAACAATTCGTTCATTTATGAATTTATCCGCGAAAGCGCATGATCTGGGGGCTGGCGAATGGTGCAGGAGTCGACCAAGGGCCATGGGCCTGCCGACGTGCGACACGATTTTGTCATTGTGGGGGGCGGCGCGGCGGGCTGTGTGCTGGCAAACCGGCTGAGCGCATCCGGGCGTCACCGGGTTCTTCTGGTCGAGGCAGGCGGGAAAACGCGGGGGCCGTGGTTCGAAATTCCCGCTGGCATCTATTACCTGCTGAGCAACCCGAAATACCTATGGCTGTACCGCGCCCTGGCGACCGAGGCCTATGGCGGTCGCGAAACGGTCATGATGCAGGGTCGGGGCCTGGGCGGCGGCAGCGCGATCAACGGCATGCTGTACATGCGTGGCCAGCGTGAGGATTACGATCTCTGGGCGCAAATGGGGTGTACGGGCTGGGACTGGAACGGGGTTCTGCCCTACTTTCGGAAGTCGGAGCGCCTGGACATCGGCGGCGCCGAGGGGGCGCATGGTCGCGACGGTCCCTTGCGGCTCAGCTGGATCAAGGACCTGCATGATACCTCGTGGGATTTCCTGCGGGCGGCGCAGGAGTACGGCCTGCCCTTCAACCCTGATGTGAACAGCGGCGATCAGGATGGCGTCGGACATCTGCTGGCAACGATCTGGAAAGGCCGTCGCCAGTCGACCGACAAGGCCTTTTTGCGGCCCGCGATGGGACGCGAAAACCTGGAGGTCCTGACCGGGGCCGAGGCGCTGTCGCTGACGTTTGACGGGCGGCGCGCGACCGGGGTGCGGCTGCGGGATGCGCAGGGGAAGGAACAGATCGTGCGCGCGGGCCGCGAGGTTGTTCTGGCAGCGGGGGCCCTGGGCAGCGCGGCGTTGCTGCAACGCTCCGGCATCGGGGCGCCGGACCATTTGGCGCAGCTGGGCATCACGCCGGTGATTGCAGCACCGGAGGTCGGCGAAAACATCCAGGACCACCTGTTCGCACATCTGAAATTCGCGACCAACAGCACGAGTGACAGCCATAACCGGGTGTTGTCCAGTACACCGCGCATGGGCCTCGAGGCGCTGCGCTGGATCTTGACGCGCAAAGGGGCGCTGAACATGCCGACATCGCAGGTCACGGGATTCATCCGTTCGTCTGCGACCGCGCGGCGGGCCGACCTGCAACTATCCATGCGCCCGTTGTCCTTTCACCTGACGCCGTCGGGGCTGAAGATCGACGACTTTGCCGCGATCACGGTTTCCGCGATCCAGACGCGACCGTACAGCCGTGGGCGGTATCGCATTACCGGACCGGATGCGGTCAAGGGAACGCTGGATATGGGGTATCTGAGCGATCCGCGTGACGCCGAGATCCTGGCGCAGGGCATGCTGCGCATTCGGCAAATCATGACCCAGCCAGCCATCGCGCATCGCCTCCGCGAGGAAGTCGAGCCGGGGCCCGGCGTTGCCAGCATTGAGGCCCTGCAAGCCCATCTGCGCGGCGCGGCGAGCACGGTTTATCATCCGGTGGGGACCTGCCGGATGGGCGGGGATGACGGCGCGGTCGTTGATCCGGCGTTGCGGGTCCGCGGTGTGGCGGGCTTGCGGGTGGCGGATTCGTCCGTCATGCCGGTGATCCCGTCGGGAAACACCAATGCGCCGTCGATCATGATCGCAGAGAAAGGTGCCGACCTGATCCTTGCCGACACATAGGGCGCGGCGGGTGCGGCGGGTGCGGCGAGGCTGGGCAGCAGCGACGCTGGCTGTCGGAATGACAGCGGGCTGTCGGCACAACCAGCGTACGCTTTTGCGCTGCCCTTTGTGCGTCGACCCTAGTGCGCCGACCCTTGTGCCAGGGACCTAAGCGATAGCCCGACGCCATGGTCGACGTCGGGCATTTCGATCAGGTCTTCGCGCGGGCAAGTCTTTGCGCGTGCGCAGGGCGCCGGTGCAAGTGCCGGGGGCTGCCAAGCCCTCTATTTGCCGATCCCGTCCAGCGTGCGCAGCGCGTCCTGCGGCAGAACAAGGTCGCATGATGCGAGGTTTTCGCGCAGGTGGGCCACTGACGAAGTGCCTGGAATAAGAAGGATATTCGGCGACCGTTGCAACAGCCATGCCAGTGCGACCTGCAACGGCGACGCCCCTAGATCCTGCGCAACGCGTGACAGGGCGTCGGACTGAAGCGGGGAAAAGCCACCAAGCGGGAAGAACGGGACATAGGCAATTCCGTCTGCCGCGAGGTCGTCGATCAACGCATCATCGGCGCGATGCGCGAGGTTGTAGAGGTTCTGAACACAGACTATATCCGCGATCTGCCGGCCTTCGGCAACCTGTGTCGGTGTGACGTTGCTCAGCCCGATATGACGGACCAGCCCCTCGCGCTGAAGGTCTGCCAGGGCTTCCAGTGGCGCGGCGATGGACCCTTCCGCCGGACCCTCGGCAAACATGATCCTGAGGTTGACGATATCCATCACCTCGCGTCCGAGGTTTTCCAGATTGTCGCGCACCGCCTGCGCCAGCGCCTCGGGCGATTGTGCCGGGTTCCACGACCCGTCGCTGCCCCGTACGGCACCGATCTTGGTCACGATTGTCAGATCGTCGGGATAGGGATGCAGGGCGTCGCGGATAATCTGGTTGGTGACATGGGGACCGTAGAAATCGCTGGTGTCGATATGGTCGACGCCGCTGTCGATGGCTGTGCGCAGCACGTCCATCGCGGCGGCACGATCTTTCGGGGGGCCGAATACATGCGGCCCGGCCAGCTGCATCGCACCGTATCCCATTCGTTTCACGGTGATATCGGTGTTCTTGAAGGTGAATGTGCCGCCTAGGGGGGAAGTCGTTGTCATGTGTCTCTCTCCTGTTCCTGGGGGTGATATGGACATCAATGACTGTTCGGGAATACATTGATCGTGGAACACCCCGTCCGGATAATGCGAACAATGAGCGAGCTACGAGATCTGCGCCTTTTCATTGCCGCGGCGACCCATGGGGGATTTCGCGGGGCGGCGCGCGTGACCGGTGTTCCGGTCTCGACCATCAGTGAGGCGGTGCGCCGGATCGAGGATCGGCTGGGGGTGCGCCTGTTGCATCGGACCACCCGCAGCGTGGCGCTGACCGAGGCTGGACGCGCGCTGTTGGAGCGGATCGTTCCGGCGCTGGAAGGTGTCGAAAGCGCGCTGGAATCGGCGGCGGGGTTTGGCAGGGGGCCGCGTGGTACCCTGCGTCTCAACGTTCCGGGCGCGGTCACACGCAAGATCCTGCCGCCCATCCTGACAGGTTTCCTGAAGGCCTATCCGGATATTTCCGTCGACTTGACGGTCAACGATTCACTGGTCGATGTTCTGAGCGAGGGTGCGGATGCGGGGATCCGCTATGGCGAAACCCTTGCGCAGGATGTGATTGCCGTTCCCATCGGACCCCGGGTTCAACGCGGCGCGACGGCGGCCTCGGCTGACTATATTGCCCGCCACGGTGCCCCGCAGCATCCACGAGAGCTGCTGTCACATGCCTGTATTCGCACGAGATTTCCGGGGGGCGCCCTGACGGAATGGGAATTCGAGCGGGACGGAGAGGTGCTGAGCGTCGACCCGAGCGGCCCGCTGACGGTCAGCACCCAAGCCGCAGAGATCGCCATTGCGACGGCGGTGTCGGGGTTGGGCATTGTTGCATCGTTCGAGGCATGGCTGCGACCGGCCCTGGACGACGGGCGTCTGCTGCCGGTGCTTGAAAGCTGGTGGCCGACGTTCGAGGGGCCGTTTCTATACTATTCAAGCAGGCATCACATGCCGCTGCCGCTGAGGGCCTTTGTGGATTTCGTGAAGGCATGGCCCAGATCCTGAGGCCGTTCCCCCATCGACGGGCGCGCCGACCGTGTGACCTGCGCCGGTTCGGGCGGGACGGGACGGAGCGGGGTGGCACGGAGCGGGCAGGGACGGAGGGGGCAGGGCGATGGCAGAGATCTGTGCCGGGATTTAGGGCCTCTTTTCCGGGTGGCATCCGGCCCCGGAAACCGGGCAATCTGGACATCGGTATTCACGTCGGTATCAAAGCGGTATCCGGGCGGTGGAACGCCGTTTCCAAGCAGAGGTGATCCGAGACCATGCCGGCGATCCCCCTTCCGTTTATCGTGACGGCTGTTCTGCTTGTCCTGCTGCTTGAGATGTTGCGAGCGCGGCAGGGCGCGCCGTTGTTCGCGCTGTTCGTCGCCGCCTGCGCGTTGCAGACCGGGGTGGTCGGCCTGCGATGGAGCGTCGACCCCGCCTGGGTGCGGATGGTGCAACCGGTGCTGGCCGCCTGCCTGCCGCCGCTTGCCCTGGCGGCGTTCAATTCCCTGCGCGGGCGAAAGGTGTCGCTTGTCGGCGGCCTATGGCCGCTGTGCATCCTGGGGGTGTCGGTTTTGCGGCCCATTGCGATTGACCCCGTCCTGATCCTTGAATTCGCGCTGTACGGCCTGATCATCATGATCCTGCCCTTGCCCGAAGACGCGCTGAAGCGGGTCAGGCTTGGCGATGAATGGACCGTGACACGGGCGCGATATGGCGTTGCCGCCCTGCTGTTGCTGAGCGCCGTTGTCGATACGGTCGTGGCGGTGATGCTGGCCGAACACGCGGTTGCCAACGCGGCACCGGCCATCGCGGCGATGATGGGGATCATGCTGGTGGGGCTGGCCGCAGTTCTCTTGAGGCGGACGGTCGCCACCCTGCCGGACACCGAGGCTGGCGGAGCGGCACGGGCAGATGCGCGGCGGGCATATGCGCGGCGGGCAGATGCGGGGCCGACCGGTCGCCCGGCGGGCGGAAGGGCATTGGCGGATGCCGGGCAGGCCGAGGCCAGAGAAGCGGAGGCGCCGCGCAACGAGGAGCTGGATCGCGAAAGTGCGCAGAGGGTTCTCTTGCAGGTCGAGGCCGCGCTGGCGGGCGGCCTTTACCGCGACCACGACCTGACACTGCAACGGATCGCCCGCCGCACCGGCATCACGGCGCGCAAGATTTCCTACGCCGTGAACCGGTTCAGGGGCTGCACCGTGACCGACCTGGTCAACGGCTATCGGGTGCGCGAAGCCATGCGGCTGCTGCGCGAGAGCGATCTGCCGGTCACAGAGGTGATGCTGGATGCCGGGTTCCAGACCAAGTCGAATTTCAATCGCGCCTTCAGGGCTGTTGCAGGGCGGACACCATCTGCGTACCGGCAGTCAGAAAACGGATGACGGTTTTCGCGATTTCATCATGCAGCACGGCGCGCGGTGCGGTTTCGCCCCGGCAGATATAGGCGTCTTCCTCCAACAGTTCCTCGGCGCCGGGTTTGCATTCGCTGATAAAGGTGAAATGCGTTGCGCCGATGATTTCCGCATAGCGCGATGTCGCGGCGGGCAGGCGGGCGGCCTGTTCGCGCGATTCCCAGCCCAGTGGCAGCGCCGGATCTTCTATCCCGGCGGCCAGCGCCAGGACCGGGATGGAAATGCCGGCCAGGCTTTCGGGGGGAAAGGCGCGAATCCCCTCCATATCCAGCAGGACGGCTGCACGAATGCGCGGATCGCGGGCCATGGCGGGGGCAACAGCTTGGCCGCTGCCGCTTTTGCGATAGAGCGAACAGACCAGCGCGTCGGTGGCATCACCACAGGCCGTCATCAGGCGGTCGAAGGAAAATGTACCACCCGCCATCATCAGCGCCGTCGAGCCGCCGAGCGAATGCCCGATCACCGCGATCCTGTCCCGGTCGAGGCTGGCGGCAAAGCGCGGAGTGTCCAGCAGGGCGTCGAGGGCCCGCGAGAGCTGATGCACGCGGTCCGCTGAGTGTTGCGCCCAGTCGGGCGACATGTCGCCAAAGGTCGTGCCGGGATGATTGAGCGTCACGACGACATATCCCGCCGCCGCCATCCGCCCGGCCAGCCAGGCCTGGTTGCGCCACAGCCCGCTATAGCCGTGCGACAGCAGGGCCACCGGGTGCAGGCCATCGGCCAGGGGGGCCTGATCGACCACGGGCACGCCGACAAAGGCCGGGTTGTCGGCAATCATCGTCACCGGCCCCGGTCGGGTCGTGGGGTACAGCACCCGCGCCTCGATCCCGGGAATATCGAGCCTGTCGTGGCCCACGGGCGCGGCGGTCTGTGCCTGTGCGCCGGTACTGGCGAAAAGCAGGATCATCAGAAGTGAGAGAGGTCGCATGGGAGGCTCCTTTGCCATTCAATACCCATGCTCCTGAAGAAGATTTCCGTCGGGCGAGACCTCGAACGCGATCAAGTACCGCACGAGGGACGGGTATGAGCGTGGCGGCGGGCAGGGGCGCGACGGCGGGGGGTATGGTCTGTCTGCCGAGGCAGGGCACAGGGTTGGTCGGGTGGCGCGGCGGGGCCTTTGCCTTGCGCAAGGTTGGGGGAGCTGCGGAGGCGTTGCGCCGGTGGGCCGCATGATTGGGCGCGCCGGTTGGTCGGCGGGCAGGGCCGAGCGGCTCAGCGTGTCGGCACCAGCACGTCCTGCGCCCATGCCGCGATGGTCTCGCAGACCTCGGACAGGGTGTCGTCCTGGCTGCGGCCCGTCACCCGTTTGCGCGGCTTGAGGTCGTGATCGCCATCTTCGACCCAGTGCATCCGGACATGGCGCGACAGCGGCTGGCCTTCGACATCGCCGCGGGTGCCAAAGCGGTCGCGGGTGCCCTGGCAGACCAGGGTGGGGCAGGTCAGGTGGGCGAGATGCGCCGCGCGCGTCGACATCGCCTTGCCCGGGGCGTGGAATGGAAAGCCAAGGCAGACGAGGCCCGCGATCTGCTGCCGGGTGAAAAGGTCCTGGGCGATCAGGCTGGCGATCCTGCCCCCCATGGATTTGCCGGCGATGATCAGCGGGCCGGAACACTTCAACGCCTCGATCACGGAGAGGTATTCCGGGCACAAAAGCGCGGCCTTGGGTGGCGGGCGTTTGGATGCGCCGCCGCGGCGGGCGGCCATGTAGGCAAATTCGAACCGCGCGACGCGCATGCCGCGTCCGGCCAGGCCTTCGGCAAGGGTCGTCATCCAGGGGGTGTCCATGGGCCCGCCGGCGCCGTGTGCAAGCAACACGGTTGCGGGCGGCGTGGCACGGTCTGGCGCCGTGTCAGCGCCGTTGATCAGGAGTTGCGTCGTCATGCGAGGGCCACCTGCGGATGCAGCAAGAGCGCCCGAAGGCGCCCTCTATCCGATTGCGATGCGGTACCGGAAACTGGCGCGACGTCTACGGCGCGACCTGCGCCCGCCAGCCTGCCTGACCGCGAAACGGGATCAGTGCGTCCAGGCACCGCGGCGCTTGGTGGCGAAATTTTCACCGTAGCCGCCGGGGCGGACATTGGCCTTGCGCACCTGGGGTTCGGTGACCACGGCTTCGATGCCATGCTCTGCCGCATATTCAAGCGCGGCTTCCTTGGTGTCGAAGCGCAGGCGCACCTGTGTCTGCGTGTCGGCAGAAGAGGTCCAGCCCATCAGGGGATCAACCTCGCGTGCGGTGCTGGGGAAATATTCCAGCAGCCAGGACCGGGTCTTGGCGGTGCCCGATTGCATGGCGGTCTTGGTGGGGCGATAGATTCGTGCCTGCAGCATGGGGTGGCTCCTTGATGACGTCTCCTTATCGGGAATTTCTTAACGTACTGCAAGCGTCACGGGGCCTTTCGGGACCGGTTGCGCGGGCGGTTTCGGGCCACCCGGCGCGGCGATCGTGCGGTGCGCCGCCTTTTTGCCGTCCCTGCGGGCAGGATGTGCATCTGCGCGGGGTTGCGAAGCCGCGAAAAGGGGCCAATTCTAGAGGCAGACTGATCGGAGAGCCCATGCCCTACGCCCACAGCGACAAGACCATGCCCATGATGCATGCCCCCGCGCCCGACGTGAAGACGCGCGAAAAGCTGGAGGGCGGCAAGCGGCTGGTCATGCAGACCGAATTCAGCGCCGCCGGTGACCAGCCGACAGCGATTGCGGAACTGACGCAAGGCGTGCTGGAGGGCGAAAGGGACCAGGTGCTGCTGGGGGCAACCGGCACCGGCAAGACCTTTACCATGGCCAAGATCATCGAAAAGACGCAGCGCCCGGCGATCATCCTTGCGCCGAACAAGACGCTTGCGGCGCAGCTCTATGGCGAGTTCAAGAACTTCTTTCCCGACAATGCCGTCGAATACTTCGTCAGCTTCTACGACTACTATCAGCCCGAAGCCTACGTGGCGCGGTCCGACACCTATATCGAGAAGGAAAGCCAGATCAACGACCAGATCGACCGCATGCGCCACTCGGCCACGCGGGCGCTGCTGGAGCGCGACGACGTGATCATCGTCGCGTCGGTGTCGTGCATCTATGGTATCGGGTCGGTCGAGACATACGGCGCGATGACGCAGGATCTGAAGGTGGGCGGCGAATACAACCAGCGGCAGGTCATGGCCGACCTGGTGGCGCAGCAGTACAAGCGCAATGACCAGGCCTTCCAGCGCGGCAGTTTCCGGGTGCGCGGTGACAGCCTGGAGATTTTCCCGGCCCACCTTGAGGATCGCGCCTGGCGGCTGAGCTTTTTCGGCGAGGAGCTGGAGAGCATCACCGAATTCGATGCGCTGACAGGCGAAAAGACAAATACCTACAAGCAGATCCGCGTGTATGCCAACAGCCACTACGTCACCCCGAAACCGACGATGCAGCAGGCGATCATCGGCATCAAGAAAGAGCTGAAGCAGCGTCTCGATCAGTTGGTGGGCGATGGCAAGCTGCTGGAGGCACAGCGGCTGGAACAACGCACGACCTTCGATCTGGAGATGCTGGAGGCGACGGGCGTCTGCAACGGGATCGAGAACTATTCACGCTATCTGACCGGGCGCGCGCCGGGCGAACCGCCGCCCACGCTGTTCGAGTTCATTCCCGACAATGCCATCGTGTTTGCCGATGAATCTCACGTCAGCGTGCCGCAGATCGGCGGCATGTACAAAGGCGACTACCGGCGCAAGTTCACCCTGGCCGAACATGGCTTTCGTCTGCCGTCCTGCATGGACAACCGTCCGCTGAAGTTCGAGGAATGGGATGCGATGCGCCCGCAGTCGGTCTATGTCAGCGCCACCCCGGGCAAGTGGGAGATGGAGCAGACGGGCGGTGTCTTTACCGAACAGGTCATTCGCCCCACGGGCCTGATCGACCCGCAGATCGAGATCCGCCCCGTCGAGATGCAGGTCGATGACCTGCTGGACGAGGTGCACAAGGTCACGGCAAACGGATTCCGCACGCTGGTCACCACGCTGACCAAGCGGATGGCCGAGGATCTGACGGAGTACATGCATGAGCAGGGCATCAAGGTGCGCTACATGCACAGCGATATCGACACGATCGAGCGGATCGAGATCCTGCGCGATCTGCGCCTGGGCGCCTTTGACGTGCTGATCGGGATCAACCTGCTGCGCGAGGGGCTGGATATTCCCGAGTGTGGGCTGGTGGCGATCCTGGATGCCGACAAGGAGGGGTTCCTGCGATCGGAAACGTCGCTGATCCAGACGATCGGGCGGGCGGCGCGCAATTCGGAAGGGCGGGTGATCATGTATGCCGATCGGGTGACCGGCAGCATGGAGCGCGCCCTGGCCGAAACCGACCGCCGCCGCGAAAAGCAGATTGCCTACAACACCGAGCACGGGATCACGCCGACGACGATCAAGAAGAACGTCGAGGATATCCTGCAGGGTCTGTACAAGGGCGACGTGGACATGAACCGCGTCACGGCCAAGGTGGACAAGCCAATGGTCGGGGCCAACCTTCAGGCCCACCTGGACGGGCTGCGCGTGCAGATGCGCAAGGCCGCCGAGAACCTGGAGTTCGAGGAAGCCGCGCGCCTGCGCGACGAGGTCAAGCGGCTGGAGGCGGTCGAGCTGGCCGTTGCGGATGATCCGATGGCGCGGCAATCCGCCATCGAAGCCGCCGCCGAGGCCGGGTCGAAATCGCGCGGCCGGTCCACCGCGGGGCGCCCGGGTCAGCACGGTGGCAATGTGCAAAGGCGCAAGAAGCGGTGAGCCGCGCAGGGGAGACCATGCCGCTGCGTGCGACGGAGGACGCGGCGCCGGGCGAGGAGGGCACGACAGCCCTGCCGGTGGCCCTGATTCTGGGGGCGGCGGTCTGGCCCGGTGGCGTCGCGTCGCCCGCGCTGGAGCGCCGCGTGCGCCATGCCATCGACCTCTGGCAGGCCGGCGCGGTGGGGCGGCTGATCTGTTGCGGCGGTGTCGGCAATCATCCCCCCGCCGAGGCGCAGGTCATGCGCGGGATGCTGATCGAGGCCGGGGTGCCGGGAGAGGTGATCGGCGTCGAGGTGCGTTCGAAGGACACCATCTCGAATATCGGCAACGCCCTGGCGCAATACCCCGAGCTGTGGGATGGGCCGGTTCTGGTCGTGACCGACAGCTTTCACGCCTATCGCGCCCGCCGTATCGCGGTGTGGTTCGGGCTGGATGCGCAAAGCGCCAATGCGCCCGACGACGACATTCCGCCCGGCCTGATGCTTCGGGCGCGGCTGCGTGAGGCGGGGGCCATGGTGAAAACGACCATCTGGATGGCGCTGCACCACTGATCTGGCGTTACCTAACTGGCGGTGCAGGCAGGGACCGGCCGGGGGTGCTGGCAAAGGGCATAAGGCGCGGGCGCGGAACAAAACCGGGTGATGCGGCGTTTCAAATGCAACATCCCATGCAAGCAATTGGAGCCGGACAATGGAATATGGACTTCTGGGACTTATCGTCCTTATCGCCGACATTTATGCCATCTATCAAACCCTGACCTCCGGCGCATCGACCGGCAGCAAGATCCTTTGGGTGCTGCTGATCCTGATCCTGCCCGTCATCGGTTTCATCCTTTGGCTGGTGGCTGGTCCGCGCGGCGGCAGCGTACGCGTCTGACCTTGCAGGATTGGCCCTGAGGCTTGACCGCTTCCTGAGGCTTGACCACTTGCGGTTGGCCGGTCGCGGCTGAATGCGCCAACCAGACACGACCAAGAACAGAAGGGCCATCGCATGATTTGCGGTGGCCCTTTTCGTATGGGTGCAGGGGGCGTTTGGGCGCAGGGGGCCTTGCGGTTGCGAAAGGATATGGGCCACCGCGCGACTGCACCAGATTTGCAACAAGGCTGACCAAGTTGCGTGCCCGCCGACGCTGGTTCTGGCCCGGATTCGCCGGTGGGGTGTAATAAATTTCTAATATTCGATGTGTGTTATGCGGGAAGCAGACAGATCGGGACCAAGGCGAACGGGCCAAAGCCGATCGGGCCGGGGAAATGGGGCCGGGAAAAATGGGGCCGGACACATCGGCCCGGGGACCCGGCGGCGAGATGCCGCGAGACGGCGCGCCGGATGTGGGGACAGAGTTGAAGGGGAGAGGCATCATGAACCGCAAGGGGATCCAGGTCGTGGCGGTCGTTCTTGCCGCCCTTCTGTGCCTGCCGGGGGGCGCGTCGGCGCGCGAGTTCCTGGGGTATGGCCGCCAGGTCAGCAACGACTTTCTGGGCGATGGCAAGGACCGCTGGCACACCGGGTCAGCCAGCGCCAGTCGGATCTGGGGCGATCCCTGGCTGGGGCGGCTGCCGCAAGAGTTTGGAAACATTCTGGAATTGCGCATCGCGGGCGAAATCATGGCCCCGGCCAAGCTGCGTCGGCCCGAGCCGGGCGACAGACCCTATGCGACGATGTTGTCCTTTGGCCTGCACAGCCATTTCGACTGGCAGGGGCTGGAAACCTCGCTTGGCAGCGACCTGGTGCTGACCGGGCCGATGACCGGGCTGCCGTGGTTGCAGGAAACGGTGCATGACTGGCTCAGCATCTCTTCGGCGTCGGCGCGGGTGCGCGCGGCCGAGGTGCCCGACGGCGTCCATCCGACGCTGGCCTTCGAAACCGGGCGCGGCTATGCGATCGGGGCGGCGCGGCTCAGGCCTTTTCTGTCAGGCCGTTGGGGGGACGAGACGCTGTTGCGCGCGGGCGCCGATGTCAGCTTTGGCCCGGTTGGCATCGCGGAGCTGCTGGTGCGTGACCGGGTGACGGGCCAGCGTTACCGGGTGGTGCAGGACAAGGCCCCCGGTGCGGCGCTGGTCGTGGGGGCGGATTATGCCTATGTGCACGACACGATCTATATGCCCCGACCGCGCGACACCCGCAGCCGGGTACGTGCGGGGGTGCATGTGCAGCTGCGCCGCGGCAGCGGGTTTTACGGGCTGACCTGGATGGGGCCGGAGTTCGAGGGCCAGCCGGAGGGCCAGGTCGTCGGCACCGCACGGCTGAAGTTCGAGTTCTGATCCGGGGCCCTGCTCGGCGGCGCGCGGCCCCTGTAAACACTGGTTCGACGCCCGTATTTTTATGACCTTGCCTGATTGACTCTGTCCGGGTCGCGTATATAAGCGCGGCTCCATTGGTGTTGGTGGCCCCCGCAAGGGGATGCCTGTCATGGGCGAGGATCAGAGCAGGGCAACCCGATCGGATCCGCGTACCAAGAGGACAACGCCCTTTCAGTCCGAGGCTTTGCCGGGGCTGGCCCTGTCCGCTGACCTCCCTTGTTTTCAAGGGGTTCGCCGGAAAAGGGCCGGTTTCACAGGGGCCGGGGACGCACTAGAGAAAGGATATCAGCCGTGACCAAACGCACGTCTGCCAAGTACAAGATCGACCGCCGCATGGGCGAAAACATCTGGGGTCGCCCGAAGTCCCCGGTCAACCGTCGTGAATATGGCCCCGGCCAGCACGGTCAGCGCCGCAAGGGCAAGGTTTCGGATTTCGGTCTGCAACTGCGCGCCAAGCAGAAGCTGAAAGGCTACTACGGCGACATGACCGAAAAGCAATTCCGTCGCATCTTTGCGGAAGCTGAGCGGGTCAAGGGCGACACCGGCGAGAACCTGATCGGCCTGCTGGAACGCCGCCTGGACGCGGTTGTCTACCGTGCCAAGTTCGTGGCGACCGTCTTTGCCGCCCGTCAGTTCGTGAACCACGGCCACGTCACCGTGAACGGCAAGCGCGTCAACATCCCGTCCTACCGCGTCAAGGAAGGCGATGTCGTCGAGGTCCGCGAGAAGTCCAAGCAGATCGCCGTCGTCATGGAAGCCACGCAGCTGTCCGAGCGTGATGTGCCCGACTATATCGATGCCGACCACTCCAAGCTGACGGCCACCTTCGTGCGGACCCCGGGTCTGAGCGATGTGCCCTACCCGGTTCAGATGGAACCGCACCTGGTCATCGAATTCTACGCTCAGAACTGATCAGGTTCAGAGCCGAAAACTCCGAAAGGGTCGCACCGCTGGTGCGGCCCTTTTTCGTTTGGGGGTGCCCCGCAGCGCGGGACATGCGGATCCGCGGGTGCAATGTCGGTGCAGTGGCGGATGGGCCGGGCCAAGCCATTGATATTGCGTAATTCGCACGTCGGTATCTGGGCGGTATCGAAACGGTTTCCGAACGGTGTGGAAAACGGCGTCGGGGCCTCTGGATTGCCCCGTCGATGGGGAGGGCGGCAGGCGGATGAGTGCGGCGGGAGGAACATGTCCCGCGGGGCGCTGCGTGACCTTGCCGCGCTGGGCGCTGGGCGCTGCGGAGGGCGTGATGCTGACCGGAGGCCTGCGCGGCCCGACGATCAGGTCGCAATCTGGTACGTCGCACATCGGCGGCCGCTTCTGCGTCGGCCGGGCATCGATGCGCGGCTTTTCCTGCGGTGGTTCCGGGTTGCGCCATCCGGCAGTGGCGGGGCGGCCCGCGCTTGGCGGCAACCTCTGCGCGCTGGCGCGTCTGGTTGCCCCGTGCCGGAAGCTGTTGCGGCCCGCCTGCTGCCCGAGATTGCTGCCCACATCACGCCGGGTATCTTTGTCGATACGGGCAGCCTCTGGGCGATGGGTGCAAGCGGCGGCGGGATCTGTGGCGCGGGCATGGTCGACGACGGTTTCGGCCTGCGCATCCCTGTCGGGGGGGGGCGTTCATGCTGCGCACCGGCGGTGGCCTGCTGCGACTGGACATCGCGGAACCGGTGCAAACGGAAAGCTGCGACAAGCTACAGGACGCGCCGGGCAGCTTTGAACGCTGTTTCTGAGGCATAAATGTCAGCCCCCATATCCCGCGTCCGGCGAGGCGGGGCGCCCCCGGGCCAACCCGCGCCAGAGCGAGCACAGGCCGTCGGTTTGCCGCCTTGGGCCGAGCCGTTTGATTTGGCTGAAAAATCTTTGGACTGATGGGTCTGCTTTCTTGCCGCTGTTGGTCCTGTCCCCTCTGCCCGCCGGGTGCCATTGCCGCTGGGTCAGTGTGCGGGCGCGGCAGGCTTTTCGCGGCTGGTACAGACTTCATCTTTCATTGCCCCTGTTTCGCGGCTAGAAGTTGGTCCGTTGCAAGGTGCGAGACAATGACCCAAACGATTACGCCCCAACCGGGAATCCTCGAAATCGCCCTGTATGAGGGTGGCCAGTCGAAAGTCGACGGCGTCAGCGACGTCGTCAAACTGTCGTCCAATGAAAACCCCTATGGCGCGGGCGAGGCGGCAATCGACGCCTTCCGTCGTGCTTCGTACGAATTGCACCGTTATCCCAACACCGACCATGCCGCCCTGCGCGAGGCGATCGGCGCCCAGCACGGTCTTGATCCCGCCCGCATCATCTGCGGCGTCGGGTCGGACGAGATCATCCATTTTCTGTGTCAGGCCTATGCCGGTCCGGGCGACGAGGTCCTGTTCACCGAGCATGGCTTTGGCATGTACCGCATTTCCGCCCTTGCCGCCGGGGCCACCCCGGTCGAGGTGAAGGAGCGTGAGCGGGTGACAGATGTCGATGCCCTGCTGGCGGGGTGCACCGAAAATACCAAGCTGGTGTTCATCGCCAACCCCAACAACCCCACCGGCACGATGATCGGCGGGAACGAGGTTGCGCGTCTGGCCGACGGTCTGCCGCCGCAGGCGATCCTGGTGCTGGACGGGGCCTATGCCGAATACGTCGAAGGGTTCGATGGCGGTGCGGCGCTGTTGGAGCAGCGTGAAAACGTGGTGATGACGCGGACCTTTTCAAAGATCTACGGTCTGGGCGGTCTGCGCATCGGCTGGGGGTACGGCCCCAAGGCGATCATCGACGTGCTGAACCGCATTCGCGGCCCCTTCAACCTGTCGAATGCCCAGCTTGCCGCCGCCGAAGCGGCCGTCAAGGATCAGGCGCATGTCACTCGCAGCCGCACCGAAAACACGCGGATGCGGTCCTGGCTGGCCGAGGCGCTGGCCGAACACGGCGTGCCCTCGGATACGTCCTGCGCCAACTTCATCCTGGCCCGTTTCGCCAGCGCCGAGGAAGCCGAGGCCTGCGACAGTTTTCTCAAGGGGCGTGGCCTGATCGTGCGCCGGGTCGCCAGTTACAAGCTGCCGCATTGCCTGCGCATCACGGTGGGCGACGAATCCTCCTGCCGCCGCGTGGCCCATGCGATCGGCCAGTTCAAGGCCGGAGCGGACGCGTGATCTACAACAAGGTTGCTCTGATCGGGCTGGGCCTCATCGCCTCGTCCATCTTCTGGTCTGCGAAACGTGGCGCGCTGGCAGGGCAGGTCACGGGCTATGCCCGTTCTGCCGCCACCCGCGACACTGCGCGCCGCATCGGGTTGTGCGACACCATATGCGACACGGCGGCCGAGGCCGTGGCCGACGCCGACCTGGTGATCCTCTGCGTGCCCGTTGGGGCCATGGGCGCGGTCGCCGCTGAAATCGCGCCGCACCTGAAACCGGGGGCCGTCATTTCGGATGTCGGATCGGTCAAGAAAGCGGTGATCGAGGCGGTTCAGCCGCATATCCCCGATGGCGTGCACTTTATCCCGGCGCACCCGCTTGCAGGCACCGAGCATTCCGGCCCGAAATCCGGCTTTGCCGAACTGTTCGACAACCGCTGGTGCCTGCTGGTCCCGGTCGAGGGCAGCGACGCGGCCAAGGTGGCAGAGTTGCGCGCCTTTTGGGAAGGGCTGGGGTCCAACGTCGAGGAAATGGATGCCGAGCATCATGACCTCGTGCTGGCCGTCACATCGCATACGCCGCACCTGATCGCCTATACGATGGTCGGCGTGGCCGACGATCTGCGCCGCGTGACGGACAGCGAAGTCATCAAGTATTCCGCCGCCGGGTTTCGCGATTTCACCCGGATCGCGGCCAGCGATCCGACGATGTGGCGCGATGTCTTCATGACCAACAAGGACGCGACGCTGGAAATCCTCGGGCGTTTCACCGAGGAACTGTTCGCCCTGCAACGCGCCATCCGCACCGGCGACGGCGATCTGCTGTTCGACTATTTCACCCGCACCCGTGCCATCCGGCGCGGCATCATCGACGCGGGACAGGATACCGATGCGCCCGACTTCGGGCGCGTGGCAGGGCGCAAGTGAAGCCGCTGCTGTTCGGGCTGCTCTGCCTTCTGCCCCTTGCGGCGGTTGCGCAGGCCCCCGAACGGTCGCTGCGCCCCCTTGCCTCGCCCCGCGTGCTGGCGGCCCCTGCAACGCCACCGGTCGCTGCGGACCCTGCCGCCGAGCCATCAGCCAGGGCCGCTGGTCCCGCGCCGAAACTCCGCCCGCTTGCCCGGCCCGAGGCCGCATTGGCCGCGATCGCGACCGCGCCGCGTGATCCGGCGCGGGCCGAGACGATGGGCGTGACGCGCGAATTGCCACCCACCCCGGACGGCATCCAGATCTCCCGACGGCCCAAGGCTCGGCCTGGCGACATCCGCACGCTGGCCCGCGTTCAGCAGTCGGCACCGCCGTCGCCAAAGGTCGCGCAGGTCAAGGGCCAGATTTGCGGCGACCCGGCGTTGCAGGGTATCGTCGTCGGGCGTGTCACCGCCGGCCTGTCGGCCTGCGGGATCGACAATGCCGTGCGTGTGCAGTCCGTCCGCGGCGTCAAGCTGTCGACCAGCGCCCTGATGGATTGCAACACCGCGACGGCGGTGCGCACCTGGGTCGACAAGGGGCTGCTGCCGGTTGTGGGCAATTACGGCGGCGGCGTCAGCGGGCTTCAGATTGCGGGCAGCTATGCCTGCCGTACCCGAAACCACGTCAAGGGCGCGCGCATTTCCGAACATGGCAAGGGGCACGCCATCGACATTGCCGCGATACGCCTGCGCGATGGCAGCACCCTCAGCGTGCTGAACGACTGGGGCAAGGGCAAGAAGGGCCGCATCCTGAAGGCGTCACATGCGGCGGGTTGCCAGATCTTCGGCACCACGCTGGGCCCTGAATCCGACGCCCAGCACCGCAACCACTTTCATTTCGATACGGCCCCGCGTAGCCGTGGGGTCGGGTACTGCCGCTGATCAGCGCAGCCGAAAAACCGGCGCGGCGCCCAGCGACACCGGGCCGAGGTAGATGCGTCCGTCACGCAGGCTGAGGGTGATATCGAGCGTATCGGGATTGCCCCCCATCCGCGCCATCAGCCCCAGCGTCGATTCGGCCAGCCCCGCGGCCGACGCATCAAGCGCCCCGGCGGCCACTGCGCCCTGCAACATCTGCCGCCAGTTGCGCGCCTGAAGGCTGACATCGCCCCTGGCCTGCCCGTTTTCGTCGACCTCCAGATCCGCCGCGACCTGCAACGCCAGCTCGCCCCACTCGACGCGTGCCAGGGCAAGGTCGATGTGGCGCGGTTGCGGGCGCGCCTGGTTTATCGCCGAGATATCCCACGGCTTGTCAAAGGTGACCGTTGCATCCAGCCGCATTTCCTGCAGGCGATCGGGCAGGGCCATTCCCGTGGTGACACGGTTGCGCAGCGTCTCGGGCGGGGCGACGCCGGTGGCCAGCAGGCCCAGACGATAGGTCTTCTCGTCGTCCGCGTGTTGCGACATCGCCAGGCTGAGGTGATCCAGCGCCGCAGGCTGCGGTCCGGACACCACCAGCGCATCGCCCGTCAGCTGCGCGCGATCCAGTTGCAGGCTGGGGCCGGCGTGCAGCCGCAGAGAGGCCCGCAGATCGTCGTTCGTGATCGGAAACGTGGCCTCGGGCGTGCGCACCGTCAGCTGCTTTGGTGCCACGGCAATGACATGGTTGGGCTGATAGGACAGCGCCATGATGGCGAACTTCGGCATCTCGAGTGCGACACCCGTCGCCGGGTCGGCCAGCGCCATGTCGCGCCACACCGCATCCAACCGGTTGGGATAGCCCTGCACCCCGAATCCGGCGTATTCCGCCTGCCACCCCTCGGCGCGGCGCGCGGCAAACCACTGCTCCAGCGCGCGCTTTTCCGTATGGGCGGCGATGAACCAGTAGCCGGACCACAGCGCCGCCGCCGCCAAAATCACGATCAACAGACGTTTCATGCAGCTGCCCCCTTTTCGGTGTCTCGCCCATGTTGTTTATACGGCCCCGAAAGAGAAGGACCAGTGATGCCAATGTGGGTTTTCGGCTACGGATCGCTTTTGTGGAAACCGGGGTTCACGCCGACGGCGCAGGTCGTCGCGCGCCTGGCCGGGTATGCGCGCTCCTTCTGCATGTCCTCGATCCATCATCGCGGTTCGCAGGAAGAGCCTGGTCTGGTGCTGGCGCTGGACGAACAGCCCGGCGCCGCCTGCACCGGCCTCGCGCTCGAGGTTGCCCCCGATCAGGAGGAGAGCGTGCTGGCCTATCTGCGCGAACGAGAGCTGGTCTCCTCGGCCTATATCGAAAAGATCCTGCCGGTCGAACTGGCGGATGGCCGCACCGTCGACGCCGTCACCTATGTGATCGATGCCGGGCATGTGCAATATTGCGGCGGTCTGCCGCTTGAGGAACAGGCCCATATCATCGCCCGCGCCACGGGCGGAATGGGCCCCAACTCGGAGTATCTCTGGAACACCGCCCGGCATCTGGACGACCTCGGCCTGGGCGATGAAGATTTGACATGGCTGGCCGCGCGAGTCAGCGCAATTCTGGGATAAATCCTTTCCTTGCAATGGGAAAAACCATAGACTCGATGCAACGAGAACCACACCAAGAACCAAAATCGGGGCACGTCCGGATGGATCATACGGACCGCGAGGTCGCGCAGCAATTTTCACAGCCCATCCGCCAGATCATCCTGATGTTGATTGTCATCGGGATGAGCGGGGCAGGGGCGGTTTTTGCTGCGCCCAGCGTCTTGCCGGTGTTCATTCCGAACCCCTATCTGAACGGCTTTATCGCCTTTGTCTTCGTGCTGGGCGTGCTGGCCTGCTTTTGGCAGGTGGTGCAGCTGATCTCTTCCGTGCGCTGGATCGAACGGTTTACCTCGGGCAACCTCGAATCGATCGAACATGCGCCGCGCCTGCTGACGCCGCTGGCGACCCTGCTGGGGGCCCGCAACAAGCGGATGCAGATTTCCTCGACTGCCGCGACCTCGATCCTTGAATCGGTCGTCACGCGCATCGACGAGGCGCGCGAAATCACCCGCTACATCACCTCGCTGCTGATCTTCCTCGGGCTGCTGGGCACGTTCTACGGCCTCGCCACCACGGTGCCCGCCCTTGTCGAAACCATCCGCAGCCTTGCGCCGCAGGACGGCGAGGATGGCATCGCGGTGTTCACCCGCCTGATGGCCGGGTTGCAGGGGCAACTCGATGGCATGGGCGTGGCCTTTGCCTCCTCCCTGCTGGGTTTGACCGGATCGCTGATCGTCGGTCTGCTGGAACTGTTCGCGGGCCACGGCCAGAACCGTTTCTACCGCGAGCTTGAGGAATGGCTGTCGACCATCACCCGGCTCGGCCTTGCCGAAGGCGACGGTGCGGCGGACCAGTCGATTCTGGTCGGCGTGCTCGACAATATCGGCGAGCAGATGGAGGGGATGCAGCAGATGTTCGCCCGCTCGGATCAGGCCCGCGCCGAGGTCGACTACAAGCTCTCCGCGCTGGCCGACACCATCGAACGCCTGACGGACCGGATGGCGGCGCAGAACGCCGTCACCAGCCCGATTGCCGAGGCGCTGAGCCGTATTGCCGACGGCCAGGACGCGCTGCTGGCCAAGCTGGCGGAAACCTCTGAGGGGATCGACGCCGAAAGCCGGATGCGCCTGCGCTCAATGGACGTGCAACTGCTTCGTATCCTTGAAGAAATCAGCGCCGGCCGACACGAGACGATGGCCGAGTTGCGCACCGACATCGCCGCCCTCAGCCGGGTCATTTCGCAAACCCAGCGGGGCCAGATCAGCCGCGTCGCGCCGCCCCGCTCCGACATTGATCAGGACGGCTGACCATGGCCCTGTCCCGCAGATCCGGCGCCCGGCTTCAGGCCAATATCTGGCCCGGATTCGTCGACGCGATGACCGGTCTGCTGATGGTGCTGATGTTCGTCCTCACCATCTTCATGGTCGTCCAGTTCACGTTGCAGGAAACCATTACCGGCCAGAAGACCGAGCTTGACGATCTCTCCTCCGACCTTGCCGCGCTCAGCCGGGCTTTGGGGCTGGAACGCGACCGCTCCGCGCAGCTGGAAACGCAGGTCGGCAGCCTGACCTCCACTCTGGACAATGCCCGGACCCGCGCCGATCAGCAGGACGCGCTTATCGCCTCGCTGACGCAGGCGCGCGACCGGACACAGGATGCCCTGCGCCAGGCCCAGGCTCAGATCACCGATTTCGAGGCGCAGGTTGCGACCCTGCTGTCGCAGCGCGATGAGGCCCGGGGCTCGATCACCGCGCTGGAGGCTGAGCGCGATCAACTGGCCAGCGACCGCGATGCGCTGCAACTGGCCGTGGCACAGGCCCGTGATGAAATCGACGCGCAGGCCGAAGCGGCCCGCCTGTCGGCCGCAAGACGCGAGGCGCTGGAGGCCCTGATCGCCAGTCTGAAATCCGATCAGGCCGAGGTGGGCGCGCAGAACACCGCCCTGACCGCCCGTGTCGAGGACCTGGAAAACCAGCTCTCCGAAGAGGAAAAGACCCGCCTTGCCGAAGCCGCCGCCGCCGAACAGCTGCGCGAAAAGCTGAAGAATGCGCAGGATGAATTGACCTCGATGACCCTTGCGTTGGAATCACAACGCAAGAAGGCCGAAGATACCCTGACCCTGCTGGCCGCCGCCCAGGCCGCCGAAAAGGATCTGGATGACAAGCTGCTTGCGGCCTTGCTGGCGCGCGACACCGCCCAGGCCTCCGCCGATCAGTTGCAGGACGACCTGACCCGCACGCAGGACCGTCTGGCCGAGGCCGAAACCGGGCGCGAAGCCAGCTTTGGCCAATTGACGGCGCTGGAAAATGCGCTGTCCCAGGCGCTGGCCGATGTCGATGATCGCGATGCCAAGCTGGCCGAACTCGAAGGGCGTCTGGCAGTGCTGGAAAAGACCCTTGCCACCAGCGAGACCGCGCGTGACGATCTGACCCGGCAGGCCGCCGGGTTGCGCGACCAGATCGACGCGGCCCGCGCGGCGCAGGCGCAGGCCGAAACCGCCACCGACACGGCCCGGGCCGCCACCGAGACGTTGCGCCAGAACATGCAGACCCAGATCGACACGCTGAGGGCGGATGCGGCAGAGCGAGAGGCCGCGCTGACGGCTGCCCTGGATCAGGCGCAGGCCGAAACCGCGGAAAAGGTCGACGCGGTCGAGGAAATCCGCCTGCGCATCGTCGCGTTGGAGGCCGCGCTGGCCCGTGCCGCGCAGGAAAAGACCGGGCTGGAAGATCGCCTGAACGCCGCGCTTCAGACCGGCAGCCAGACCGAGAAACTGCAAGCCGACAAGACCGCGCTTGAGGGCGAGCTGTCGCGCGTGCAGCAGCAGGCCGAAGGGCGTGCCGCCGAAATCGCCACCCTGCAGGACAAGCTGACGACGCTGGAGGCGGCGCTGACGCGCACGCAATCCGCCCTCGATGCCGCTGACGCCACCCATGCCGAGGAACTGGCCTCGATCCAGAAACGTCTGGCCGAGGCGCTGGCCGCGAAAAAGGCGGCGGAGGCCGCGGCGAGCGACCGCGACACGGTGCGACAGCAACTCGCCGCCGCCCTTGCCGCCAAACTTGCCGCCGAGCAGGACGCCAGGGACCAGCTGAGCGAGACCGAGCAGCGCCAGATCCTGCTGCGTCAGGCCAATCAGGCGCTGGAACAGGAAGAGGCGAAATCGGCGGAAAGCCAGCGGCGCGCCGCCCTGCTCAATCAACAGGTGTCCGCCCTGCGCACCCAGCTCGCCGGGTTGCAGGCGCTTCTGGATGACTACAAGGCCCGCGAAGACGCCAGCCAGGTCAAGATCCAGTCGCTCGGCTCCGATCTCAACGCGGCGCTTGCCCGTGTCGCCGCCGTCGAAAAGAAAGAACGCCAGCGTCTTCAGGAAGAGGCAGAACGCCTCAAGGCCGAGGCCAACAGGCTTGAGAAATACCGGTCCGATTTCTTTGGCCGGATGCGAGAGATCCTGGCCGGGCAGGACGGGGTGCGCATCGTCGGTGACCGGTTCGTCTTTTCCTCGGAGGTGCTGTTCGCCACCGGCAAGGCCGACCTGTCAGACGCGGGCAAGGCGCAGATCGACCAGATCGCCGGCCTGTTGTGGGAAATCAGCGACGAAATCCCCCCTGAGATTGACTGGATCATCCGTGTCGACGGCCATACCGACAACGTGCCGCTGTCCGGTGCGGGTGAATTTCGCGACAACTGGGAGCTGAGCCAGGCCCGCGCCCTGTCCGTCGTGCGCTACATGGCCGATTCGCTTGGCATCCCGCCGCGCCGCCTGTCCGCCAACGGATTTGGTCAGTATCAACCGATTGCCGTCGGCAACAGCCCCGAGGCCCGCGCCCTGAACCGCCGGATCGAACTGAAATTCACCGAACGCTAGGCGCCGCGCTACGCCGCGACGCGGGCCGGGCGCCACGGCTGTCGATCGAGCCGTCGCGGGGCGCGCAGAACCGTCCGGTATAGGGGCCGCGGCGCGAAGCAACGGCGCGGTCTCGCTCCTTCCCTCGGCTGCCCCCCGGCGGCAGGGATCGGTGTGGTCCCTGCCGCGCTGCGAAATACCAGCGCATCACCGGCCTGCGCCCCGAGGCCATGTCCACAGCAAGATCGCCGCCCAGCGTCGTGCGCCCGTCAGTGCTGGCCCGGATCGCATCGCACGACGGCACGGCGGGGGCAAAGCCCAGGTTGATCAGCCGCCCCTGTTATCGGATTGCCGTGTCGCTTCTCAGTGCCCCCACACCGCCGCGCCTGTGAAGGTCCGGGGCAAACGGGGGGATGTCGCGCGCCCTTGCGCAGGGTCAGGTGAAGGGGGGCAAACTGGGTCCGCCCGGACAGTCCGATCACCCCCGGCGGGGCGCTCCCCGGTGCAGAGATGCCGGATTGCACGCGCATATGGCGATGCTGGGTTTCCCGACCGTCGGATTGCGCGATGACCCCGCCATTGGCGCAGCCTTGACCCTCGCTGCGGGTATCTTCGGGGGAGGTGTCGGCCCGGTCGATCAAGCCGTCGCGGGGTGCGCGCAGGATTCCCGGGGCCGCCGCCCGCACCCGAACCGCGGCCAGAGATGGCAGCGCGATATCGGCACCCTTGTGCCCATCAGCGGGCAGACCGCGTCAGGTGAACTCCGTCGCAGTCGTTTTCGGGTCGTGATCGCCATGTTTCTGGATATGGCATGTCCGCCCCGGCGTGCAGTCCACCGGCAGCAGCGAAAAAAGGCGCGCGCCCGGTGTCTTGTCGTTCGCGCCATGGCCGGCCTGCGGCAGGGCCGCCAGGCATGAAAAAGGGCGGGGAGTCGTCTCCCCGCCCTTTTCCGGTCTCGTCGCAGGATTACTCCGCGGTCAGCAGCGGTGGCTTGTTGCCAGCCAGACGCAGCTTGTCCGGCCCGTCCATTTGCAGATCCAGTTCGCCGTTCTTGACGGCGACGCGGACCACACCGCCCTTGGTCAGCTTGCCGAACAGCAGCTCTTCGGCCAGCGGTTTCTTGATGTGTTCCTGGATCACACGGGCCAGGGGGCGGGCCCCCATCTTGTCGTCATAGCCCTTGTCGGCCAGCCATTCGGCGGCGGGCCGGGTCAGTTCGATGCTCACCCCACGGTCCAGCAGCTGGGCCTCAAGTTGCAGCACGAATTTCTCGACCACCTGCATGATCACTTCCTTGGGCAGCGGCGCAAAGGAAATCACGGCATCCAGACGGTTGCGGAATTCGGGCGTGAAGGTCCGCTCGATTGCGGCCGTATCCTCGCCCTCGCGCCGGTCGCGGCCAAAGCCGATGGCCGATTTCGCCTGTTCCGTCGCGCCCGCGTTCGACGTCATGATCAGGATCACGTTCCGGAAATTCACCGTGCGCCCATTGTGATCGGTCAACTGGCCGTGGTCCATCACCTGCAACAGGATGTTGTAGACATCCGGGTGCGCCTTTTCCATCTCGTCCAGCAGCAGCACGCAATGCGGATGCTGGTCGACGCCGTCGGTCAGCAGGCCACCCTGATCGAAACCGACATACCCCGGAGGGGCGCCGATCAGACGCGAAACCGCGTGTTTCTCCATGTATTCCGACATGTCGAAGCGCAGCAGTTCGACGCCCAGCGTATCGGCCAGCTGGTTGGCGACCTCGGTCTTGCCGACGCCGGTCGGCCCAGCGAACAGGTAGTTGCCGATGGGCTTTTCAGGCTCGCGCAGACCGGCCCGCGCCAGTTTGATGGCCGAAGACAGCGCATCGATCGCCGCGTCCTGACCAAAGACGACGCGCTTCAGCGAGGCCTCCAGGTCTTTCAGGACCGCCGCGTCATCCTTGTTGACCGATTTCGGCGGGATCCGCGCGATCTTGGCAACAACCGCCTCGATTTCCTTGACGCCGATGGTCTTGCGGCGCTTGCTCTCCGCGATCAGGTGCTGCGCCGCACCGGCTTCGTCGATCACGTCGATCGCCTTGTCCGGCAGCTTGCGGTCATTGATGTAGCGCGCCGCCAGTTCCACCGCGGTGCGGATCGCATCGTTGGTGTACTTGATCGCGTGGTGTTCTTCGAAGTACGGCTTCAACCCCTTGAGGATCTTGACCGAATCCTCGACCGAGGGCTCGTTCACGTCGATCTTCTGGAACCTGCGCGACAGGGCGCGGTCCTTTTCGAAGTGCTGGCGGAACTCCTTGTAGGTGGTGGAGCCCATGCAGCGCAGCTTGCCGCCCTGCAATGCCGGTTTCAGCAGGTTCGACGCATCCATCGCGCCGCCCGACGTCGCCCCGGCACCGATCACGGTGTGGATCTCGTCGATGAACAGCACCGCGTCGGGGTGCGCCTCAAGCTCCGTCACGACGGATTTCAGGCGTTCCTCGAAATCGCCGCGATAGCGGGTGCCGGCCAGCAGCGCCCCCATATCCAGCGAAAAGATGGTGGTTTTCGACAGAACCTCGGGGGTTTCGCCGGAAACGATCTTGCGCGCCAGCCCTTCGGCGATCGCGGTCTTGCCGACGCCGGGGTCGCCCACCAGCAGCGGATTGTTCTTGCGGCGGCGGCAGAGCACCTGAATGCACCGCTCCACCTCGGATGCGCGTCCGATCAGCGGATCGACATCGCCCTCACGCGCCTTGACGTTGAGGTTCACGCAATATTTGTCCAGAGCAGATTCCTTCCCGTCGTTGTCGCTTGCAGCGGATTGGGACGTATTCGAGGAATTCTGCCGTTCTTCATCGGGCGCACCCGTGACAGGGCGGCTTTCGCCATAGGCGGGGTCTTTCGCGACGCCATGGGCGATGAAGTTGACGGCATCGTAGCGCGTCATGTCCTGCTCCTGCAGGAAATAGGCGGCGTTCGATTCACGCTCGGCAAAGATGGCGACAAGGACGTTTGCCCCCGTCACCTCGGTCCGACCCGAGCTTTGAACGTGGATGGCGGCGCGCTGGATCACGCGCTGAAAGGCGGCTGTGGGCACGGCTTCGGACCCATCGATATCGGTCACGAGGTTGGCAAGCTCCTCGTCGACGAATTCGACAAGAGTTTGTCGCAATTCCTCGGTATCAACCGAGCAGGCTTTCATGACACGGGTCGCATCCGGTTCATCGATCAGGGCCAATAGCAGATGTTCAAGCGTCGCGAATTCGTGACGCCGGGCATTTGCCAGCGCCAGCGCTGCATGGATTGCCTGTTCCAGGGTGGTCGAGAATGAAGGCACTGTGGTGCTCCTTTTCGATCTGTGTCGGAGCGGGGTAGAAAACGAGCCCCAATTCCAACCATGGCCTCTTAGTCTTAAAGTTTGGTCGATCTGGACCCAGCTTCAAGGATTTTCTGCGGCTGCGTGATCACATTTCGCTGCACAACCGGCGTATAGCGTGACAAATCGGCGTTTCAGAAAGCGTCTTTCCGGCGTCTGACTTCGGCAAAGACCTCTTGCGCGGTGGCGCCCTGCAAACCGACGGCTTCAGCGACAGAGGGCTGACCGGAACGCAGAAAGGGGTTTGTGTCCATTTCGTCAGAGAGGAGAGACGGCACTGTCGGCTGACCGGCCGCACGCGCGGCGTCAACCGCGTCGATACGAGATATAAGTGCGGGATTTTCCGGTTCAATCGTCCGGGCGAATTTCGCATTCGCCTGCGTGTATTCGTGGCCCGAACAGACCACCGTGTCGCCGGGCAGGGCCGCCAGCTTGGACAGGCTGTCGTGCATCTGTTCGAACGTCCCCTCGAACACGCGGCCACAGCCAAGGGCCATCAGGCTGTCGGCGGTAAACAGCAGCTTTGCCCCCGCCATGTGAAACGCGATATGGCCCAGCGTATGGCCGGGAACTTCGATCACCGACCATTCCGCGTCGCCCGCACCGCCGGTATCGCCCTCGGCCACATAGCGGTCCATCGTCGGCATCTTGTCGGCCTCGGCCTGCGGTCCGATCACGGTCAGATCGGGAAACCGGGCGCGCAGGTCGGCGATGCCGCCGACGTGGTCATGGTGGTGATGGGTGATCAGCAGCGTCTCGGGCAGCCAGCCGCGCGCCTCCAGCGTGGCGATGATCGGCCCGGCCTCGGGGGCGTCGATGATGCAGGTGCCCTCTGGTCCATGCGTCAGATAGGCATAGTTGTCTTTCAGGCAGGGCACGGTGACGAGTTCAAGGGCCATGGTCAAATTGTCCTTCCTTGCTATTGTCCCTGAGTGAAACCGATCAGAGGGCGGCTTGCAATGCACCTGGATGTGCAGGACCTGCGGAATTTCTATTATCGGTCCACACTGGGCCGGGCGGCACAGAGCAATGTGCGCAACCAGATGTTGAAACTCTGGCCCGAGGCAAAGGGCCAGACGGTTCTGGGGTACGGCTTTGCGGTGCCCCTGCTGCGCCCCTACCTTGCCGATGCCCGCCGCGTGATCGCCCTGATGCCCGGGCCGCAGGGGGTCATGCCCTGGCCAGCCGGAATGCCGAACGTGTCGACCCTGTGCGAAGAAACCCTGTGGCCCATCGACACCGGCCACGTCGACAAGCTGGTGGTGATGCACGGGCTGGAAACCTCCGAACGCGCGACGGATCTGCTCGAGGAATGTTTCCGCGTGCTCGGGCCCGGCGGCAAGGCGCTGTTCATCGTGCCGCACCGCTCCGGGTTGTGGTCGCGCTCGGATCGCACGCCCTTCGGCTATGGCCGCCCCTACAGCCAGGGTCAGCTCGAATCCCAGCTCAAGCTGCACTCCTTCCTGCCCGAACGCCATGTCCATACCCTCTACCAGCCGCCATCGCATCGCCGGTTCTGGCGCAAGACGGCCCCGTTCTGGGAACGGCTTGGCGGAACGCTGTCGATGGTCGTGTCCGGTGGTGTACTGATGGTCGAGGCCAGCAAACGGGTGCAGGCTCCCTCCGGTCCGGGCGAAAAGGTCCGCCGGTCTTCGGGTCTGCGTGTCCTCGAAGGGCTGGCGGCGCCAAAGCCCGAAACCGCCCGCAGCGGCGGTGTGGGTCGCAACTGTCACGACCAGCCCGACGGGGCGTTCGGGGGCCAGCAGGGGGATCAGCAGGGCGCCCGGCGAAGGGGCCAGTTCAGCGGCCCGGCGAAGGGCCGCACACGGGTGCTGGCGAAGGGCTGACCACCACAGGGCTGACCACCACAGGGCGAACGACGCGGGCTGACGACTGCACGGCTGACGACGCGGGCTGACGACGCGGGCAGCGCCGCACCGAATCGATGGTGCTCCGGTCCGGCGGGCAGATCTTCGGCGGCAGGCGCGGGCCTCTTGCGACAGGCCATGACCGCCCCGCCGGATGCCGGGACGGGCAGGGATGGGCGGGGCCGATGTGGGCGGGGCCGATGTGGGCGGGGCAGGGATGGGCCTTTTGTCGGCCTTGCACCGTTCGGATACCGTCAAGATACCGACGTGAATACCGCATTCCGCCGGCACCCCCTGCAGGGCGCGTGGGCGCCGGGGAAACCACCTCGGATCAGACCGGAAAAATCGCGTGAAATTCCCCTCGACTGCGTTATCCTTGCAACGTCTCGCGGGGTTATCGGCAAGACCCACACGATTTCTTAAGAAATACTGATAGTGCCACCTTCGGACGAATCCTTGATAATGCAGGAAAAGCTGCCATAGGTGAAATCCCGAAAAGGTGAACAATTTCTAGCCCTTTGGGGTCAAAGCTGGATGTGCGTACGGGGGCCAATACGGCGTTACCCCCTGAAAACACTGAAAAAGCGGCCGGTTTGCTGAGCGCGCAAAGCACCTCAAGCGGGTTGATGGGGGGGCAGGGCTCTGCTACACCCACGCCGATTTTGATGCTTTGGCTGCGCCAAGGCTGCAAACCCCCTGCGCCGGTGTTTTTGCCGGTACGGGGCCAGACATCGGAAGGGTGGACGTGTCCGAACCAGCTTCGATCTCCTACGGCATCGCCTCGCGCTATGCCTTGGCCGTTTTCGAGATTGCGCGCGAGAATGGCGAGCTGTCCGAACTTGATGCCAGCATTGCCAAACTTGCAGAAGCACTCGACGTCAGCGCCGACCTGCGCGACGTGATCGCTTCGCCCATCCTCAGCCGTGCCGAGCAGGAAAAGGCGATCTCCGCCGTTGCCGCCGGGCTTGAGCTGATGCCGAGTGTCCAGAACACCCTGGCCCTGATGGCGCAGAACCGCAGGCTGTTCACGCTGCCGCAATTCGTGCAGCGTTCGAACGAACTGATCGCCGAGGAAAACGGCGAAGTGACCGCAGATGTCATCAGCGCCACCAAGCTGACTGCCGCGCAGTCCAAGAAACTCTCTGCCACGCTTGCCGAAACTGTCGGCAAGACCGTGAAACTCAACACGACCGTCGATGAATCCCTCATCGGTGGTCTGGTCGTCAAAGTGGGCTCGCGCATGGTCGATACGTCGATCCGCACGAAGCTGAACGCACTCCAGAATGTCATGAAAGAGGTCGGATAATGGGAGTCCAAGCAGCCGAAATTTCTGCTATCCTGAAGGAGCAGATCAAGAACTTTGGCCAGGATGCCAAGGTGGCCGAGGTTGGTCGCGTGCTCTCCGTCGGTGACGGTATTGCCCGTGTGCATGGCCTCGACAATGTTCAGGCCGGCGAGATGGTGGAATTCCCCGGTGGGATCCGCGGCATGGCCCTGAACCTCGAGACCGACAACGTCGGTGTCGTGATCTTCGGGTCCGACCGTGACATCAAGGAAGGCGATACCGTCAGCCGCACCAACTCCATCGTGGACGTGCCTTGCGGCAACGGCATGCTGGGGCGCGTGGTCGATGGTCTCGGCAACCCGCTGGACGGCAAGGGCCCCATCGAGGCGACCGAGCGGCGCGTCGCCGACGTCAAGGCGCCGGGCATCATCCCGCGCAAATCGGTTCACGAACCCATGGCAACCGGCCTGAAATCGGTCGACGCCATGATCCCGATCGGCCGTGGCCAGCGAGAGCTGATCATTGGCGACCGTCAGACCGGCAAGACCGCCGTGGCGCTCGACACGATCCTGAACCAGAAGTCCTACAACGAAGCCGCCGGCGACGATGAAGGCAAGAAACTGTACTGCATCTACGTTGCCATCGGTCAGAAACGCTCGACCGTTGCGCAGCTGGTGAAGAAGCTGGAAGAGACCGGCGCGATCGAATATTCGATCGTCGTGGCCGCAACCGCTTCGGACCCCGCACCGATGCAGTACCTGGCGCCCTACACCGCGACCGCAATGGCGGAATTCTTCCGCGACAACGGCCGCCACGCGCTGATCATCTATGATGACCTGTCCAAGCAGGCCGTCGCCTACCGCCAGATGTCGCTGCTGCTGCGTCGTCCGCCGGGGCGTGAAGCCTATCCGGGTGACGTGTTCTACCTCCACTCCAGACTTCTGGAACGTTCGGCAAAACTGAACGAAGACTTCGGCTCCGGCTCGCTGACGGCTCTGCCGATCATCGAAACCCAAGGTGGCGACGTTTCCGCGTTCATTCCGACCAACGTGATTTCGATCACCGACGGCCAGATCTTCCTGGAAACCGAACTGTTCTACCAGGGCATCCGTCCCGCCGTGAACACCGGTCTGTCGGTGTCGCGCGTTGGTTCGTCGGCGCAGACCAAGGCAATGTCGAGCGTGGCCGGTCCGGTGAAACTGTCGCTCGCCCAGTACCGCGAGATGGCGGCCTTCGCCCAGTTCGGCTCCGACCTCGACGCCGCGACCCAGCGTCTGCTGAACCGTGGTGCACGTCTGACCGAGATCATGAAGCAGCCGCAGTATTCGCCGCTGACCAACGCGGAAATCGTCTGCGTCATCTTCGCCGGTACCAATGGGTATCTCGACAAGGTCGCCGTCAAGGACGTCGGTCGTTTCGAGGCCGAGCTGCTGAAATTCCTGCGCAACTCGCGCCCGGAAATCCTTCAGTGGATCACCGACGAGGATCCGAAGATCAAGGGCGAACCCGCGGACAAGCTCAAGGCAGCACTCGACGAATTCGCCGCTGACTTCGCCTAAGCCCGAGGGAGGACGACATGCCTTCTCTGAAGGATCTCAAGAACAGGATCGCGTCGGTCAAATCGACCCGCAAGATCACCAAGGCCATGCAGATGGTTGCCGCGGCGAAACTTCGCCGCGCGCAAGAGGCTGCCGAAGCCGCCCGCCCCTATGCGGAACGCTTTGACGCGGTTCTGGGCCAGCTCGCCGCTTCGGTGGGCGGGTCCGATACCGGGCCAAAGCTGCTGTCGGGGACCGGCAAGGACGACGTGCACATGCTCGTCGTCATCACGGCCGAGCGCGGCCTTTGCGGCGGGTTCAACACGAACATCGTCAAGAAGGCCAAGCAGAAGATCAGAGAGCTGAAGGCGGCTGGCAAGACGGTGAAGATTCTCACCGTCGGCAAGAAGGGCCGTGAGCAGCTGCGTCGCGAATACAGCGACGCGATGGTCGGTCATATCGATCTGAGTGGCATCAAGTCGCTGGGCTACGTCAATGCACAGGATATCACCCGTGATCTTCTGAACCGCTTTGACGAAGGCGAATTCGACGTCGCGACGATCTTTTACGCCTCGTTCCAGTCGGTGATCGCGCAGACGCCGACGGCCATGCAGGTCATCCCGGCGCAGTTCGATGCGCAGGACGGTGAAACCACCGGCCCGCTCTACGAATACGAGCCGAGCGAGGAAGCCATCCTTGCCGACCTGCTGCCGCGCGGTATCGCCACGCAGATCTTTGCGGCGCTGCTGGAAAACGCTGCGTCCGAGCAGGGCGCGCGGATGTCCGCGATGGACAACGCGACCCGCAACGCAGGCGAGATGATCGACAAGCTGACGATCCAGTACAACCGCTCGCGTCAGGCCGTCATCACCAACGAGCTGATCGAAATCATTTCGGGCGCCGAGGCGCTCTGACGAAACCGGAGACCAACACATGGCAAACGCAAAAGGCAAAGTGACCCAGGTCATCGGCGCCGTTGTGGACGTGCAGTTCGAGGATAGCCTGCCAGCAATTCTCAACGCGCTGACAACTGACAACAACGGTAACAAGCTGGTTCTGGAAGTCGCGCAACACCTGGGTGAGAACACCGTTCGCACCATCGCAATGGACGCGACCGAAGGTCTGGTCCGTGGTCAGGCCGTCGAAGACACCGGCGCACCCATCATGGTGCCGGTCGGCAACGCGACCCTGGGCCGCATCCTGAACGTCATCGGCGAGCCGGTTGACGAAAAGGGCCCCGTCGAAGCGGAAGAATACCGTGCCATCCACCAGCCTTCGCCGGAATTCATCGAGCAATCGACCGAATCCGTCGTTCTTGAAACCGGCATCAAGGTCATCGACCTGCTGGCGCCCTACGCGAAGGGCGGCAAGATCGGCCTGTTCGGCGGCGCCGGTGTGGGCAAGACTGTTCTGATCATGGAACTGATCAACAACATCGCAAAGGTGCACTCGGGTTACTCCGTGTTCGCCGGTGTTGGCGAACGGACCCGTGAAGGGAACGACCTTTACCACGAGATGATCGAATCCAACGTCATCAAGCCCGACAACCTGGCCGAATCGCAAGTGGCCCTGGTTTACGGTCAGATGAACGAGCCTCCGGGGGCACGTGCCCGTGTTGCGCTGACCGGCCTGACCCTGGCCGAACAGTTCCGCGACCAGTCCGGCACCGACGTTCTGTTCTTCGTCGACAACATCTTCCGCTTTACGCAAGCGGGTTCCGAGGTTTCGGCTCTGCTCGGCCGTATTCCTTCGGCTGTGGGCTACCAGCCGACGCTGGCCACCGACATGGGTGCGATGCAGGAACGCATTACCTCGACCAAGTCCGGTTCGATCACCTCGATCCAGGCCGTCTACGTTCCCGCGGATGACCTTACCGACCCGGCGCCGGCAACCACCTTTGCCCACCTTGACGCCACGACCAACCTCAACCGTGCGATCTCGGAACTCGGCATCTACCCCGCCGTTGACCCGCTCGACTCGACCTCGCGTCTGATGGACCCGCAGATCATCGGTGAAGAGCACTATCAGGTGGCCCGTGACGTTCAGGGTATCCTGCAACGCTACAAGTCGCTGCAGGACATCATCGCCATCCTCGGGATGGACGAACTGTCGGAAGAAGACAAACTGACCGTGACGCGCGCGCGCAAGATCCAGCGCTTCCTGTCGCAGCCCTTCGACGTGGCAAAGGTGTTCACCGGCTCCGACGGTGTGCAGGTGCCTCTCGAAGACACGATCAAGTCGTTCAAAGCCGTTGTGGCTGGCGAATACGACCACCTGCCCGAATCCGCCTTCTACATGGTCGGCGGCATCGACGAGGTGATCGCCAAGGCCGAGAAGATGGCCTCGGAAGCCGCGTAAGGGGCTGAGAAATGGCAAACACGATGGACTTCAGCCTTGTCTCGCCGGAACGGAGCCTTGTCTCCGGCCCGGTGAGCGAGGTGCAGATTCCGGGAACGGATGGCGATCTGACAGCGATGCCCGGGCATGCGCCGATGATCACCACCCTGCGCCCCGGCCTGCTGCACATCTCGGGCCCGAATGGTGAAGACGATTACGTCGTCACCGGCGGTTTCGCCGAGATTTCGGCCGAGGGCGTTACCGTCCTGGCCGAACGTGCACTGCACCAGAAAGAGATGACCCAGGACATTCTGAATGACTGGGTTGTCGAGGCACGCAAGGCCTGGAAAGACGCGACGGATGACAATGCCGTCGCCCATACCGCCAAGCTGTTGGCGGATATGGTGGCCATGGGCACCCATGTCGGTCTCGACCCGGATCACGCCAACTACTACGAGTGATCCCGCGTTTCTAACAAGCGAAAGGCCCCGGCATTGCGTCCGGGGCCTTTTGCGTTTTGCGGCGGGATGTGTGGCGGTGGTGCCTCAGATCTCGATGGCGGTCATCACTTCGGGTTCGATCACCATGACACCCGGCAGGCTTTTCGCCAGCAGGTCGGCGTTCTGCTCCAGCGCCGGGAAGGTCTTGTAGTGCATCGGGATGACCGTCTTGAACTTGAAGAAGGTCTTGGCCGCATAGGCCGCCCGTTTCATGTCCATCGTGTAATGGCCGCCGGCGCACAGGATGCCGATGTCGGGTTCATGCAGATCGTGGAAGATCTTCATGTCGGCCATCACATCCGTGTCGCCCGAGAAATAGATCGAATGGCCTTCGCCCTCGATGATGAACCCCGATTCCGAGCCGAGATAGACCGGGCCATTCGGGCCATCCGTCGACGAGGAATGCGTCGCGTGAACCATCGTCACCGACACCTCGTCCAGCTTGATCGTACCGCCCTTGTTGAAGCCCGTCGTCTCGATCTCGTGGTTGGCGGCCAGCCAGCCCATCAGCTCGACCATACCGAAGACCGGGATGCCCAGTTCCTTGGCGATACCGGCCGTATCGGTCACGTGGTCGCCGTGGCCATGGGTGACGAAAATATGCGTGGCCCCCGCGATCGCCTCGGCGCGGCGCTCTTCGGGAAAGGACGGGTTGCCGTCGAACCACGGGTCGAGCAGCAGAACCTTGTCCGCGATCTCGATCCGGAATGAGCCGTGGCCGAGCCAGATGATTTTCATGTTGAACCTCCGAAGGTTTGCACCCAGCCTGCCGTCAGGATTGGCGGTCAGTCCGGGGTCTGTTCTGGCCCAGACACTAGCGTCGCAAGGACGAAAGGAAAGACCCATGGACCTGATGGCGCAGGTGGATGCCTATTGCGAACGCCTTGGCCCCGGCCTCTGGGCCGAGCCGCTGAATGCGCTGACCAACCTTGCTTTCATCGCTGTTGCGCTGGCGCTGTGGCGCGCCGTGGCCGGTCTGCCGCTGGCGCGACTGCTCTGTCTCGTGCTGTTCGTGATCGGTGTCGGATCGGGCCTGTTTCACACCCTCGCGACCGGCTGGGCAGGGATTGCCGACACCCTGCCCATCCTGCTGTTCATCCTGATCTACATCTTCGCCGCCACGCGCCACTTTTTCAGCGCGCCGCTCTGGGTCGCCGTGTTGATCCCGGCGCTGTTCCTGCCTGCCTCGGTCCTGCTGACGCCCGTGCTGCGCCTGCTGCCGCTCTATGGCGCCAGCGCCGCCTACATGCCGGTGCCACTGCTGATCTTCCTCTATGCGGCGCTGCTTGCGAAACGGGCACCCGCCACGGCGGGGCGGCTGGCGGCGGGGGCCGCCTTGTTGATGCTCTCGCTCACCTTCCGCTCGCTCGACGCGCCGCTTTGCGACGCAACCGACGGCATCGGCACGCACTTCCTTTGGCATTTGCTGAACGCCACGATGCTGGGATGGATGATCCTGACCTATAGGTTTCACATGCAAACCCGCCATATGCTTGCGGGCGGGGCCTTGCGGCGCTAAACCCGTGCGCGATCCAAGTGAAAGAGGCGTTCCATGTCGATCGACACAGCAACCGCGGCCCGCGTTGCGAAACTGGCCCGTATCAAGGTGGAAGACGACCAGCTTCCCGCGCTGGCGGAAGAGTTCAATACCATCCTCGGCTTTATCGAGCAGTTGAACGAAGTCGATGTCGAAGGCGTCGAACCGATGACCTCGGTCACCCCGCAGCGCCTGAAACGGCGTGAGGATGTCGTGACCGAAGGCGATCAGCAGGCCCGGATCCTGTCGAATGCCCCCGATGCCCGAGAGGGCTTTTTTGCAGTGCCGAAGGTGGTCGAATAATGTCTGATCTCAACACCCTGACCATCGCCGCCGCCCGCGATGCCCTGCGCAAGGGCGATACGACCGCCGCCGCGCTGACCGCGGCCTGCCTCTCGGCCATCGAAGGGGCGGGCGCACTGAACGCCTTTGTGCACAACACCCCCGACCTTGCGATGCAGCAGGCCGAAGCCGCCGATGCGCGCATTCAGGCGGGCGATGCGCCAGACATGTGCGGCATCCCCCTTGGCATCAAGGATCTGTTCTGCACCAGAGGCGTGCCGAGCCAAGCGGCCTCGAATATCCTCAAGGGGTTCAAGCCGGAATACGAATCCACCGTCACGCAGAACCTGTTCGACGCGGGCGCGGTCATGCTGGGCAAGCTGAACATGGACGAGTTTGCCATGGGCAGCTCGAACGAAACCTCGGCCTATGGCAATGCGGTGAACCCGTGGCGGCGCGGCAATGACGATACCGCGTTGACGCCCGGTGGCTCCTCCGGCGGGTCGGCCTCGGCCGTGGCGGCGGACCTCTGCCTTGCGGCGACCGGCACCGATACCGGCGGCTCGATTCGCCAGCCTGCGGCCTTTACCGGCATCACCGGCATCAAGCCGACCTATGGGCGGTGTTCCCGTTGGGGCGTCGTTGCCTTCGCCAGCTCGCTCGATCAGGCGGGCCCGATGACCAAGGACGTGCGCGACGCCGCCATCATGCTTGAGACGATGTGCAGCTATGACGCCAGGGATTCGACCAGCATGGATATTCCCGTGCCGAATTTCGAGGCGATGCTGACCGGCGACATCAAGGGCAAGACCATCGGCATCCCCCGTGAATACCGCCTCGACGGTATTCCCGACGAAATCGACGCGCTCTGGACCGCGGGCAAGGAAATGCTGGCCGATGCCGGTGCCAAGGTCGTCGACATCTCGCTGCCCCACACCAAGTACGCGCTGCCGGCCTATTACGTGATCGCGCCTGCCGAGGCATCGTCGAACCTGGCGCGCTACGACGGGGTGCGCTATGGCCACCGCGCCAGGCTGAGCCACGGCGACGGTATCACCGAGATGTACGAAAAGACCCGTGCCGAAGGGTTCGGACATGAGGTGCAGCGCCGCGTCATGGTCGGCACCTACGTGCTGTCAGCGGGCTTTTACGATGCCTATTATAACCGGGCGCGCAAGGTGCGTGCGCTGATCAAGAAGGACTTCGACGATGCCTTCGCGGCGGGTGTCGATGCCATTCTGACCCCGGCGACCCCGTCTTCGGCCTTCGGTCTGGGCGAGATGACGGATGCGGATCCGGTGCAGATGTACCTCAACGATGTCTTCACGGTCACGGTCAACCTGGCCGGTCTGCCAGGCATCTCGGTACCGGCCGGTGTCGATGCCAAGGGGCTGCCGCTGGGGCTGCAACTGATCGGCCGTCCCTGGGAAGAGGGCGATTTGCTGAACACCGCCTATGCGTTGGAGCAGGCCGCAGGCTTTGTTTCCAAGCCATCTAAATGGTGGTAAGTACCGCCCAGATACCGACGTGAAACAGACAGGATACCGCGAGTGATTTCCGGTGTCCTGTCTTGCACATTCAGCTGGACCATCCGAGCCATGACGAGAGAGTTTTCGATGCGCGTGTTGATACTGGGAACGGCCCTTCTGGGCGTTGCGGCCTGTAGCCCCTCCTTGCCGAGCAGCGGCGCCGGGACGAGCTATGGCAGCCTGAACCAATATGCGCGCGAACGCGAAATGATCCTGCAAGCGGGCAATTCCCAGGGCACCACCGGTGGCCTTCCCGCTGCGGATGCGGTGACCAGCCAGCCTTTGTCGGCCATGGAAACGCTGCCCGCAGGGGCCCAGACCACGGCTGCCGCACCTGCCTATGGCAGCGATCCCGAAGCGATTGATATTGCACGTGAAACACAGGCTGCCTTGCAGTCGGCGCAGATGAATTCCGGCGTGGTGCCCTTGCAGGCCAGCCCGTCCAACCCGCCGCCCGAAGCCGTGAATGCCATGGGCATCTCGCAGGAAAACAACTTCGAAGCCGTGGGTGAGCAGCGCTCGATCGAGCAGGACAAGGAATTCATCGCGCAGAACCGGGCCAAGTACGAACAGATTGCCCCGACCGCCCTGCCTCAGCGCGTGGACACCGGGCCGAACCTGGTGACCTATGCGTTGCAGACATCCAACCCCATGGGTCAGCGGCTTTATTCGCGTATCTCGATTGCTTCCGAATCCCGCTTCAACCGGAATTGCGCGAAATACCCCTCTCCCGATCTGGCGCAGTCCGATTTCCTGAAGAAGGGTGGGCCTGAGCGCGACCGGATGGGCGTCGACCCCGATGGCGACGGCTATGCCTGCTCCTGGGATCCGGCCCCGTTCCGCAAGGCGTCCGGGGGCTGAACTTGACGCAGGGGCGGCAGGACGGGGCAATCTGGCAGCCGTCCGCGAATGTGAATGCCCGCCGAGGCGGGGCGCTGCCCGACATTGTCGTCCTGCATCACACTGCGATGATCACGGCCGAGGCGGCCTTGCAGAGGCTCTGCGATCCTTGTCCGCCCGAGGGGCTGTCGCCCGTCTCATGCCATTATCTGATTGGTGAAGACGGCCAGCTTTGGCAGTTGGTCGACGAGGCGGAGCGTGGCTGGCACGCCGGGGCGGGCCAGTGGGGCACTGTCACGGATGTGAATTCGCGCTCGATCGGAATTGAGCTGGCCAATACCGGGACCACGCCCTTTTCCGAGGCGCAGATGGCCCGCCTGGAATGGCTGCTGCCGCAAATCCTTCGCCGCTGGGACATTGGCCCGGAACGGGTGATCGCCCATTCCGACATGGCGCCCCTGCGCAAGGTCGACCCCGGTGCGCGGTTCGACTGGCGTCGCCTTGCGCGGTCGGGGCTGAGCGTCTGGCCTGATCCGGCGGCAGCGGAGGACGCTGATTTTTGTGAGAGTCTGCAAGGCTTTGGCTATCCACTACTGGAGGGTGAGGGATCACGGGATGCCATGCTAAATGCCTTTCGTTTGCGGTTTCGTCCTTGGGCTGAGGGACCGGAGTGCGCGCAGGACAGGATCGCCGCGCGCGATCTGGCCCGGCGCTATCCCGTCAAACCGGGCTGATAGGCCGTGAAAGGCGCGGCGAGACGTTGCGACGTGCGAAGGCCGGGCTTGCCAGAGTGGACCCATGTGCTTAGGCGGTATGTATGAAAATTCTGTTCCTAGGAGATGTCATGGGGCGCGCCGGGCGCGACGCCGTGGCGCAAACGCTTCCCAAGCTGCGCGAGGCTTGGAAGCTGGATTTCGTCGTGGTGAATGGCGAAAATGCCAGTCATGGCGCGGGTTTGACCGGCGCCCATGCCAAGGGCATCCTGGACGCCGGGGCCGATTGCGTGACCCTGGGCGATCATGCCTTTGACCAGCGCGACATGTTGCAGTTCATCGAGACCGAGCCGCGTGTGATCCGGCCGCTGAACTTTGCCAAGGAGGCCCCGGGCCGGGGCTTTCGCGTGTTCGACGCAAGGGGCGGTCGCAAGGTGTTGGTGACGCAGGTTCTGGGCCAGGTGTTCATGAAGCGCCCCTTTGACGATCCGTTCAGCCACGTTGATTTCATTATGAAAAAACACCCAATGGGCGGGATGGTGCAGGCGTCGCTGGTCGATGTGCACTGCGAGGCGACATCGGAAAAGATGGCGCTTGGCCATTGGTGCGACGGGCGTGCCAGTGTGGTCGTGGGTACGCATACACACGTGCCGACGGGGGACGCGCAGATCCTGAACAAGGGCACCGCCTACCTGAGCGATGCTGGCATGACCGGGGATTACGACAGTGTCATCGGCATGGAGAAATCCGAGCCGATGCGGCGATTCATCACCGGAATGGTCAAGGGTCGCTTTACCCCGGCAGAGGGCGAGGCGACGCTTTCGGGACTGTATGTCGAGACCGACGACCGCACCGGAAAGGCCACGCGGGTTGAAATGGTGCGCCAGGGCGGGCGGCTGCAACAATCGGGTCCCGGCCCGGTTTGACCCCAAAAACGGAACGTCGGTGCCTGCGTCGGTATCTTGACGGTATCCGAACGGTGCGCTGACCGATCTTTTTCAGCCCTTGCCATGGCCGAGGTGCCGCGCAGAGCGTGCGATCGGTTGACGTGGCGAAGGCTGTCCGGCGATCGATCTGGCGCAACCCGGTCCGCAATCCGACTGCGTGTCGTGGCGAGAGGCGCGAGCGCCGGGCGATCCGGGGGCGGGGAGCGGGAGGGCAGGGCCCGCGCCGGTCAGGAGCAGGTCAGGAGCGCGATACGATCCGGGACCGGGACCGGGACTCGGGCGGACGGTGATCATTTGCACAGGCGCTGGCCGCTGGTCCGGGTTCGGGGGCCTGCCGGGGGCGCATTCGAACGCCGCGCTTGCACGGCGGGGGCCGCATGGCCTAGATGGGTCCGAAGTTCTGACAGGGCGCATATTATGCCGATACTGCCATTGACGGAGACCGCCCAGGCGATTTTGACGCTTTGCGTCGTCGGGGCGATGTTCGTTCTATTTGTTAAAGAATATTATCCGACTGAAGTGGTTGCGCTGGCCGGTGTGTCGCTGATGCTGCTGCTGGGGCTGTTGCCCTACGACCTTGCCCTGCCGGTGCTGGCCAACCCGGCCCCCTGGACCATCGCGGCGATGTTCATCGTCATGGGGGCGCTGGTGCGCACGGGGGCGTTGGAAAGTTTCACGCGATTGGCCTCGTCTCAGGCGAGCAGGCGACCCAAGTTCGCAATCACGGGGATGTTCGCCTTTGTGCTGCTGAGTTCGGCCATCGTGTCGAATACGCCGGTTGTCGTGGTGATGATCCCGGTGTTCGTGCAGATGGCGCGGGTGCTGAATATCTCGGCCTCCAAACTGCTGATCCCGCTGAGCTATGCGGCGATCATGGGGGGCACGCTGACGTTGATCGGCACATCGACCAACCTGTTGGTGGACGGCGTGGCGCGGGCGCAGGGGCTGGAACCCTTCGGGATCTTCGAGGTCACGCCCATCGGCATCATCGTCGTGGTGTGGGGCATGTTCTACATGCGGGTCATGTCGAAATGGCTGCTGCCCGAGCGGGATTCGATGGCGTCCATGCTGTCGACGCGGTCCCGGATGAAATTCTTTACCGAAGCGGTGATCCCGCCGGATTCCAACCTGATCGGGCGCGAAGTCACCGGTGTGCAGCTGTTCAAGCGCGAAGGTGTCCGGCTGATCGACGTGGTGCGCGGCGACCAGTCGCTGCGGCGCAATCTGGCCGGTGTCGAATTGCAGGTGGGGGACCGGGTGGTGTTGCGCACCCAGATGACCGAGCTGCTTTCGCTGCAACGCAACAAGGAACTGAAGCGCGTCGATCAGGTCAGCACGGTCGAGACGACGACGGTCGAGGTGCTGATCACGCCGGGCTGCAAGATGGTGGGGCGCGCGCTCGGCTCGTTGCGGCTGCGGCGGCGCTACGGGGTCTATCCGCTGGCGGTTCACCGGCGCAACCAGAACATCGGTCAGCAGCTGGATCAGCTGGTGGTGCGGGTGGGCGACACGCTGTTGCTGGAAGGGGCGCCCGAGGACATCCGCCGCCTTGCGCGCGAGATGGACATGGTCGACGTCAGCGCGCCGACCGAACGCGCCTATCGGCGCAGTCATTCCCCGATTGCCATCATTGCGTTGCTGGCCATCGTGGCGCTGGCGGGGCTGGGCATCGCGCCGATTTTCCTGCTGTCGCTGTTTGCCGTAACCATCGTGTTGATCACCAGGTGCATCGACGCCGACGAGGCGTTCGAGTTTGTCGACGGTCGTCTGCTGGCGCTGATCTTTTCCATGCTGGCCATCGGGGCCGCGCTGGAACACACGGGGGCGGTGGCGCTGATCGTCAACACGCTGGCGCCGCTGGTGTCGAAGCTGCCGGGATTCCTGGTGATCTGGGCGATCTATCTGCTGACCTCGGTCCTGACGGAGCTGGTGTCGAACAACGCCGTGGCGGTGGTGATGACGCCGATTGCGGCGGGCCTGGCGCAGGCCATGGGGATCGAGCCGCGCCCGCTGGTGATTGCCGTGATGATCGCGGCCTCGGCCAGTTTCGCGACGCCCATCGGGTACCAGACCAACATGCTGGTCTATGGTCCCGGCGGCTACAAGTTTACCGACTTTCTGAAAATCGGCATCCCGCTGAACCTGTCGATGGGGCTGATCGTCAGTTTCGCCATTCAGCTGATGTGGCCGCTGTAGCCGCAGCGGCCCGCCGGTGTCGCGCCGGTGTCGTGCCGGGGGGCCGGTTGCGGGCGGTATCAGTTCTGGCGCAGGGCGGCGCGGACGGTGGCCATGCGTTCGGCATTCGGGGGGTGGCTGCTCTGGAATTCCTCGCCCGGGTCGGGAAGGCGTTGGAAATACTGCGCGCCGCGCAGCGGATTGTAGCCGGCCGAGCGCGCGATCTGCGCCCCGAGGTAATCTGCCTCAAGCTCGAACTGTTTCGAGTAGCTGCGCGCGCCGAGTTCCGCCCCGAGCGCGACGGCCCGCCGGATTGCGGCGCGCGAGGCCCCCTTGCTGGCCGCGGCCTGGCCGTATTGGCGCGCCGAGGTATCGGCATTGGCGCGCTGGCGCGACAGGTGATCGCGGATGTGATGCGAGGCTTCGTGGCTCATCACGAAGGCCAGTTCGTCGGGGTTGCGCATGTCCGCGATCAGCGACAGCGTGAAGATCAGAACAGGTTCGCCGTTGTCATCCAGCGTCTGAAAGGCGTTTGGCGCGCTGCGCCGCCGGGTGTCGACGATGATGTGGAAATCACATTTCCGGTCGGCGCGGGCGGCGCGGCAATAGCGTTCCGCCACGGGTTCGACCGTGCTGACGACCTGGGCGAACTGACGCGCCGCCGAATCGGCATCGAGCCGCGAGGGAAAGGCGCTGTCGATCGCCCCGGCGCGGCCCTGTTGCAGGGGGGGCGTCGTGCACCCGGCCACCGCCACCAGCCCGAGCAGGAGACAGGCGACCCTCAAACCCTTCATAAGCACGTCCTCGGTTTCTTTCCTGTTGGTCACGGGGACCATGGTAGTGCAGCGGTTCCACGGGCACAGCCGGAAAAGCCGCCTATGCCGAAATTGGTGATTTCGCGCCCATGGGGATGCCGCTAAGCTGCGGTCATGTTTACCATCGAGCATGAATTCGACTGCACCGTTGTGACCCTAGTTGATGATGGCCCCGCGCCGTTACAAGAGGATATTGTCATCAATGCCTTCGAGGAGTGCATCACGGTCGAACAATATGACGCGCGGCTGGACGAAATGCGCAAGGTGACCCTGTCGATGGCGCAGCTGCGTGATCTGAGCGCGGCGCTGAACCTGCCCGAGGGCAGCTATAGCCTGACCCCGTCCAGCATCGACTGACCGCCCCGCGGGGCGTCAATCCGGAACACCTTGTCGCGCGAGGTGGTGCCGCGCAGCAGGATCAGCGCGGTTTTCGGCACCCCGAGCGCCTTTGCCAGAATTTTACGCACCGCCTCCGTCGCCTTGCCATCCTCGGGGACCGTGGTGACGTAGACGCGCAGCGCGCCGTCAGCGTCGATCAGGATGCGGTTGCGGGCGGCCCGGGGCGTGACCCGGACGGCAATCTCGGCGCCCGGCTGCGCGAGATGCTTGAGAGAGGGCAGATCGGTGGCCATGGCGGTGCCTCCTTTCAAGGGGCTTTCAAGGGGATGCGGGGCTGGACCGAGGGGGCGGCCGGCCTTGCAGCCCCGTTGCGGACAGGCCAGTCTGTGCCCGAGGACAGACAGCGGAGGTACCTTGATGTCAACCACGGGTCACAAGACAGGGTTCTACTGGGACGAGCGGTGCTTTTGGCACGCCGGTGGAAATTACGCGCTGACGCTGCCGATCGGCGGGCTGGTGCAACCGCTGGCCGCCGGGGGGCTGCCTGAAAGCCCCGAGACCAAGCGGCGCCTGCGCAACCTGATGTCCGTGACCGGCATCATCGACGAGTTGCACGAAGCCTCGGCCCCCGAGGCGAGCCGCGCGGATCTGTTGCGGGTGCACCCGGCGAGCTATCTCGACCGGTTCAAGGAGATGTCGGATGCGGGGGGCGGAGAGCTGGGCCTGCGCACGCCGTTCGCGCAGGGCGGGTACGAGATCGCGGCGCTGTCGGCCGGGCTGGCGAAACAGGCGCTGCTGGACGTGATGCGCGGCACCGTGGCAAATGCCTATGCGTTGTCGCGCCCGCCGGGGCATCACTGCTTGCCGGACTGGCCGAACGGGTTTTGCCTGATGGCGAACATTGCCATCGCCATCGAGGCCGCGCAGGCCGAGGGGCTGGCCGGGCGTGTCGCCGTCGTCGACTGGGACGTGCACCACGGAAATGGCACCGAGGCGATCTATTACGACCGCGACGATGTGCTGACGATCTCGGTGCACCAGGAAAACAACTATCCGCTGGATACCGGCGCGACGGCGGACAAGGGGCGCGGCAAGGGCGAGGGGTACAACATCAACCTGCCGCTGCCGTCGGGCGTGGGGCACACCGGCTATGTCGAGGTGATGGAGCGCGTGGTGGTGCCCGCGCTGGAGCGGTTCCGCCCCGATGTGATCATCGTCGCCTGCGGTTTCGATGCGGGGATCTATGACCCGATTGCCCGGATGCTGTGCACCGCCGAAACCTTTGGCGAGATGACGCGGCAGTTGAAGGCCGCCGCCGAACGACTGTGCGAGGGCAAGTTGGTGATGGTGCATGAGGGCGGCTATTCCGAGGTCTATGTACCGTTTTGTGGTCACCGCGTGATCGAGGCGCTGTCAGGGTCCGCGCGAACCGCCGCGGATCCGATGGCCGAGACGGTGCGCATCCGGCAGCCGAATGCGCGCATGGACGCCTTTGTCAGCACGTTGATCACGGAACTGGCCGAGGAATTCGCGGGCCCGTGACATGCGGGTCCGCCAAGGCGTTGAAACTCTGTCGTCAAAGGGCGATATCTTGCCCTGAACCAGACGGAGTTTCCCATGCCTGACGCCAATCCGGCCGCGCTCTCATTCCTGCTGACCCGCCGTTCGCGGCCTGCCAAGACATTGGTTGCCCCCGGCCCGACGGCCGAGGCGCTGGCCCCGATCCTGACAGCCGCGGCGCGCACGCCCGACCATGGCAAACTGGAGCCGTGGCGGTTCATCGTGATCGAAGGGGCGGCCTTTGCGCGTCTGGCCACGCTTGCCGGCACGCTGAGCGCGCAGGCCGGGCGGGACGAGGCGCAGATTGCCAAGGACCGCAGCCAGTTCGACCAGGGGATCCTGGCAGTTGCGGTGGTGGAAAGCCCCAAGCCGTCGGACAAGGTGCCCGCGCTGGAGCAGACCTATAGCGCCGGTGCCGTCTGCCTGGCGTTGCTGAATGCCGCGCTGGCGGCGGGATGGGGGGCCAACTGGCTGAGCGGCTGGGCGTCGCACGACGCGGCGTTCGTGCAGCAGGGGCTGGGGCTGGCGCCGCATGAACGGCTGGCAGGAATCGTGCATATCGCGACCGAAAAGACCGCGCCCCCCGAGCGCCCGCGCCCGGATACGGAGGCCCTCACGACATGGCTGTCGGCGTAATCCCGGGCGCCTTTGCGCGCGCCCTCGGGCAGGTGTTCGACCCACGGTTCCGGCGGGTCCTGTTCCTGGGTCTTGGCTTGACGATCGGCCTGCTGGTGGCCGTGACGGCGGCGCTGATGTGGGTGCTGGGCTGGGCGGTTGGCGACAGCGTGACCTTGCCCTTTGTCGGGCCGGTGACGTGGCTGAACGATCTGGCCAGCGCCTCGGGGTTCCTGGTGATGATGCTGGCGTCGGTGTTCCTGATGATCCCGGTTTCCTCGGGGATCATGGGCTTTTTCCTGGAAGAGGTGGCGGACGCCGTGGAGGAGGAGCACTATCCGGCGCTGCCGCCCGCGCAGGGCGTGCCCTTCATTGAGACGCTGATGGACACGCTGGGCTTTACCGGGGTGATCATCGTGGCGAACCTGCTGGCGCTGATCCTGTACCTGATCTTTGCGCCGCTGGCGCCGTTCATCTTTTGGGGGATGAACGGGTTTCTGCTGGGGCGGGAATATTTCACGCTGGCGGCCATGCGCCGGGTCGGGCGCGACGGCGCGCAGGTGCTGCGTCGCCGTCACGCCGGCACGATCTGGTTCGCGGGCACGCTGATGGCGATCCCGCTGTCGGTCCCGATCCTGAACCTGGTGGTGCCGATCCTTGGCGCCGCGACCTTTACCCACATCTATCACGGGCTGGCCCGGCGGGGGTGAGCCGCGCCCGCCCCTGAAAACCAAGGTCGGAAACTCAGGTCAGGAACTCAGGTCGGGTAGGGGGTGTCCATCCGCCCGAACCAGTCGAGATCCGCGATGCTGATCCAACCGGACAGGATGATCCCTGCGGCGATGGCGAACAGCACCGTGGCGATGCCGGTGGTGATGATCACCTTGCCCTTGAGGTGGTGCACCTCGGGGGCGCCGGACTGGGTGCCGGGGGTGACCTTTCCCATGTCCTGCTGGGTGCGCAGCCGCACCGGCACGACGCACAGCAGGGTCATCCACCAGATGACGGCGTAAAGAACGATGGCCGAGGTGATACCCATCAGGTTTGCTCCAGTTCGATCAGGCAGCCGTTGAAATCCTTGGGGTGCAGAAACAGCACCGGCTTGCCATGGGCGCCGATCTTTGGCGTGCCGTCGCCCAGCACCCGTGCGCCGGTGTCCTGCAGGTGGTCGCGCGCGGCAAGGATATCTTCGACCTCGTAACAGATGTGGTGAATGCCGCCCGCGGGGTTCTTTTGCAGAAAGCCGTTGATCGGGCTGTCGTCGCCCAGGGGGTGCAGCAGTTCGATCTTGGTATTGGGCAGCTCGATGAAGATCACGGTGACGCCGTGGTCGGGTTCGTCCTGGGGTGCGCCCACCTGCGCCCCGAGAGCGCCGCGATACTGGGCGGCGGCGGCGTCGAGGTCCGGCACGGCAATGGCGACATGGTTCAGGCGACCGATCATGGTGGGTGTTCCTCCGAATCCTCACTCCTGGCGGTGTTTATCGCCGGGCAGGGGCGTGCAGGCAAGCGGGCGGCTGGTCGCGGGCAAACGCGGGGCGGGTCGAATAGGGCCGTGGGCAAGCGCGGGGCGGGTGCCGGTCGTGCGCGGGGGGGCGTGTGAGGCGACGCGCCCCGGTTAACTTTGCATTAGCCAAGCACGCCTAGCCTTTCCAGAGGCCACTATGGCGAATCTGTTGATGATTGAGCGAGGGAAGTGCGATGGACCCGCTGGAAATGATGTCTTCACCGACTGCGACCCGCCCGATGCTGGGCATGACCATCCTGGTGGTCGAGGATAGCCTTTTTGCGTCGGAGGCGATGCGATTGCTGTGCTTGCGATCTGGTGCACGGATCCGGCGGGCGGATTGCCTGCGCTCGGCGCGGCGGCACCTGGAGGTGTACAGGCCGTCGGCCGTGATCATTGACATGGGCCTGCCGGACGGATCGGGGGCCGAGCTGATCGAGCAATTGTCCCAGGCCACGCCGCGGGTCGCGGTGGTGGCGGCGGTGTCGGGGGACCCGGGATCAGAGGCAGCGGCGCGCAATGCGGGGGCCGATTGCTTCATGTCCAAGCCGATGACCAACCTGGGCGTGTTTCAGCGCACGCTGCTGACGCATATGCCGCCGGAATACCGCATGACGGGGCCACGGCCGGTGTCCGATGAACGGGTCGAACCCGATCCCGTCGCCTACAAGGACGACATGGCCCATGCCGCTGAAATCCTGCGCGAGGCCGAGGATGACGCGGTAGTGGCCTATCTGGGGCAGTTCCTGCGCGGCGTGGCGCATTGCGCGGGGGACACCGGGCTGGGCATCGCCGCAGACCGGCTGGACCGCGCGCGCGTGCAGGGCATGCCGTTGCGCCCGGAACTGGCGCGGCTGGATGGGCTGTTGCAGGAACGTATCGGAGAAAGGCTTGCGATCTGACCCGCACCAAGGCTGGGCGCAATGGGCAGGGCGCGGCGCGTTCCGATCTGACCCGGAGCGGGATGGAGCCTTGATGCGCTGGTCTTTGGCCGCGAAGGGATCGCCCGCTTGGCGGCTTGAGCTTGGTGTTGTCAGTTCGGTGTCGCCAGATCGGCATCCCTTGGATGGCGTCGGCTAAGGGACTGACCGCGTCGATATGGCCAGAAGGGCCAAAAACGAAAACCGGCGCGGGCCGGATGGGCACGCGCCGGGGGAAGTACGGTCAGGCCCATCTGCGCCAGAAAGGCGCCGCTGGCGCTGCACCTGCCCGGTCATAACGCGACGGGGCAGGCCGCGCAGACACCGCGCGCACAGGGTGCGGACGGGAGACGGGGCTTAGGTCGGCCAAGTCTGCCGCAACCAGGCCTGCCGCAACCGGGCCCGCCGCGACTTGGCCTAGAGCGACCGGGCCTAGAGCGACCGGGCCTGCCGCTACTGGGCTTGGCGGGACCGGTCTTTGCGCCACTGTGCCCGGCTTGACCGTGCCTGGCGCGACTTTGCCCGGCTCGATCGGGCTGGCTCGATCGGGCTGGCTCCGATCTGGATCAGCCCGACCTGTGTCCGTCTGCCCCGGATCGGTCCGAAGCCCATAGATCCGGGTAAGCGGGATCAGGCCTCGGCGGTGACCGGAGCTGCGATCTTGGCGGTGATTTCGACCAGACGCTGGGCCTGGTGGGCAACGGCGGCCTTGCCGGCGTCGTTGAATTCACCTGCCTTGACGGCAAAGCCGTAGGGGTTGCCGCCCGCTTCGCCGATCGAGGCGTGCGTGAAACCGGGTGCCACGATGATGCTGCCCCAGTGCATGACCGAGGTGTAAAAGCCCAACAGGGTGCTTTCCATGCCGCCGTGATCGTTGGCCGCGCTGGTGGTCGCGGACACGGTCTTGTTGGCCAGGCCGCCCTGTGCCCAGACACCGCCGAGGGTGTCGATGAAGGCGCGCATCTGGCTGGGGGCCGAACCGAAACGGGTCGGGAAGGAGAAGAAATAGCCATCGGCCCAGATCATGTCGTCGGGGGTTGCGACGGGGGCGTCCTTGACCTTGTCGGCCTGGGCCTTCCAGGCGTCTTGCGTGTCGATGACGGCCTGCGGCGCGGTTTCGGCAACGCGCAGAACGCGCACTTCGGCACCGGCTTCGCGCGCGGCGCGGGCGGCTTCCTCGGCAACGGCGTGGTTGGTGCCGTAGGTGGAATAATAGATGACTGCGATTTTAGGGGCGCTCATGGCGATCTCTCCGTGGATGAATTCTGCCACGGGATCTACGCCTGTTTGCCGCCCCATACGACTGGCGCCAGCGCAAAGGATCTGTGCGCCAATGCACGGGCGGTTTAGCGAAATGGTGCGCCGTGCGCCCAAACCGTAAGCGAAAGCCGCTCTCCCTGCGTCACCGGAACCACGCGGTGCAGCGCGAACGAGGGGAAAAGCACGGCGGTGCCCGGCTCCAGCGGGGCGGTGCGCAGGTTGGAATCGAACCAGACCTCGAGCGTGCCGCCGCTGTAGTCGCCCGGATCGGACAATTGCGTGACCAGCGTCAGCTTGCGCCGCGCCGCCAGCGTGCCGTCGCCGACGTCGGAATGCCAGCCGAAGTGGCCTTGGCGCGCGGCGTCATAGCGCGCGATCTGCGGGCTTTCGGCAAAGTCCTGAAGGTCGAAATCGAACACCTCGCGGTTGGCGACGCGGACCACGTCGATCAGCCGGTCCATCACCCAATCGGTGTCGGGGACATCGTCGACCCAGACCAGTTCGGCGCGGCGCAGGTTGTGATCGCGCGCCCGGCGCACCAGCCCGGCCTCCTGCGCCGGGGCGGCCAGGGCCAGGGCCGCGATCTGGGCACATTCAGCCAGCGAAAAGGCTTGGGGAACAACGTGAAAGGCGATCATGACAACGCAGGGCTCCGATAAGGCGAAGCGCTGGCAATAGGGCCTGTCGCCCAGCGACGCGCGTGAAATTGCGACGCCGGGCCTGTCGTATTTCGCGCATTTGCGCGACGCGTCAGCCGCCGTCGCGCCAGCGGTTGACGATGGGATAGCGGCGGTCCAGCCAGAACGCCCGCTTGGTCAGCCGGGTGCCGGGCGCGGACTGAAAGCGTTTATATTCGCTGAGGTAGATCAGGCGTTCGACCTTTTTCACGTCGTCGTGATCATAGCCGGCCGCCACGCAATCGCTGACCGAGGCATCCTGGTCGACCAGCAGGTCGAGAATGCCGTCGAGCACGGGATAATCGGGCAGGGAATCGCTGTCTTTCTGATCGGGGCGCAGCTCGGCCGAGGGCGGTTTGGAGATGATGCGTTCGGGGATGACCAGGCCTTCGGGGCCGGCCATCCAGGGTCGATGGTTGGCATTGCGCCAGTGGCATTGTTCGAACACGCGGGTCTTGTAGAGATCCTTGATCGGGTTGTAGCCGCCCGCCATGTCGCCATAGATCGTGGCATAGCCGACCGCGACCTCGGACTTGTTTCCGGTGGTCAGCAGCATTTCCCCGAACTTGTTCGACAGCGCCATCAGCAGCAGACCCCGCAGGCGGGACTGGATGTTCTCTTCGGTGATGTCGGGTTCGGTGCCTTCAAACAGCGGGGCAAGGGTGCTGGTGATGGCGTCGCGGCCATCGCTGATGGGCACGAAGTCGTAGCGGCATCCCAATGCCTGCGCGGCGGCCTTGGCATCTTCCAGCGAGTGTTCGGAGGTGTATTCGGACGGCAGCATGACACAGCGCACGTTCTGCGGCCCGAGCGCGTCAACGGCGATGGTCGCGACCAGCGCGGAATCGATCCCGCCCGACATGCCCAGCAGAACCTTCTTGAACCCGGTCTTGCCGCAATAGTCGCGCAAGGATTCGACCATGGCGCGATAATCCTGTTCCCATGCGTCGGGCACATGGGCCTTTTCGCCGTCCTCGATGCGCCAGCCGTCCGCGGTGCGGGCCAGGTCGACATGCACGACGTCCTCGTCGAACATGGGCATCTGAAAGGCCAGCGCGCCGCCGGGGTTCAGGCCGAAGCTGGCCCCGTCGAACACCTGGTCGTCCTGACCGCCCACCATGTTGAGGTAGATCAGGGGCAGTCCGGTTTCGACCACCCGCGCGACCATGTGGTTGAAACGCGTGCCCAACTTGTCGCGGTAATAGGGCGAGCCATTGGGAACCAGCAGGAATTCGGCGCCGGTCTCGGCCAGCGTTTCGGAGACTTCGGGGTGCCAGGCGTCTTCGCAGATCGGGCTGCCGACGCGGGTGTTGCCCACGGCATAGGGCCCGCCAAGGGGGCCGCTGTCGTACAGGCGCACCTCGTCAAAGACGGTTTCATTGGGCAGGTTGTGCTTGAGAACGCGGCTCACGACGCGGCCGCCGCGGCAGATGTGGTAGGCGTTGTAGAGCGATGCACCCTCGATCCAGGGGCCGCCGATGGCAAGGGCCGGTCCGTCGGCACATTGCACGGCCAGGGCCTCTATCGCCGCGATGGCGGTCTGGTGAAAGACGGGCTTTTCGATCAGGTCCTGTACCTGGTAGCCGGTGATGAACATTTCGGGCAGGGCGACCAGATCGGCACCCGCCGCGCGTCCGGCCTGCCAGGCGGTAAAGGCCTTGAGTGCGTTGCCTTCGATATCCCCGACGGTGGGGTTGAGCTGTGCCAGCGTGATGCGGAACCTGTCGGACATTGGACCCTCTGTGCGCTGCCCGGCGGAAAACGGCTCCGGGGCTTTGGGCCTGATTACCGGCATGGCGGGCCGAGTGAAAGGCGATTTGCCGATCATGGGCGATTCGCGGCACGCCCCGGCGCGAATCGCGGAAAGGCGTTGTATCGTCCTGCTGCCTCGCTTAGGTTTTCGCCAATCCGGGAGCCAGGCCAAGTCGATCGCCAGGACAGGCCCCCAGCCGGGAATTGCGGGTTCAGGGAGAGAACATGGCACAGAGGCTGAAGACGCTTTTGGTTGCGGGCGTTGCCTGCGTGGCGCTGGTATCCACGGCGACCTGGGCGCAGGACGCAAATGTGCAGACCAAGCAATACGAGGATGGTGGTGTCTATGAAGGCACCTTTCTGAACGGGTTGCAGGACGGCACGGGCACCTACAGGTTGCCCAACGGGTATGAATATACCGGCGACTGGGTGCAGGGTGAAATCCGCGGCCAGGGACGCGCGCGTTTCCCCAACGGATCGGTCTACGAAGGGGCCTTTGCCAAGGGCAAGCCCGAGGGCTTTGGCAAGATCACCTTTTCCGACGGTGGCACGTATGAGGGCGAGTGGGTCGACGGCAAGATCACCGGCCAGGGCATCGCGGAATATGCCAACGGCGTGCGCTACGAGGGCGGCTTTCGCAACGCCATGCACCACGGCAAGGGCCGGATGCAGAACCCCGACGGCTATGTCTATGAAGGCGATTGGGTCAACGGCGTCAAGGAAGGCACCGGTACCATCACCTATCCCGATGGCGCAACCTATGACGGAGAGATCGTCGCGGGTGTGCGCCAGGGGCAGGGCAGCCTGATCATGTCCGACGGGCTGAGCTATACCGGCGCCTGGGACAACGGCCAGATCAGCGGCGAGGGCAAGCTGACCCAGCCGAACGGCGACATCTACGAAGGCACGTTGCAGGACGGCAAGCGCGCGGGACAGGGGCGCGTGACCTATGCCAATGGCGATATCTACGAAGGCGGGTTTGTCGATGACAAACGCGAAGGCACCGGCACCTTTACGGGGGTCGACGGCTATCGCTACGAAGGGCAGTGGGCTGCCGACAAGATTGCCGGTGAAGGATCGGTCACCTTTCCCGACGGATCGGTCTATGAAGGGCAATTCGAGAACGACCTGGCCAATGGCAAGGGCAAGATCACCTATCCCGATGGCGCGACCTACGAAGGCGACTGGGTGGATGGCGTGATCGAAGGGGAAGGCGAGGCGCGCTTTCCCACCGGCGTGGTCTACAAGGGCGGTTTCAAGCAGGCCAAGAATGATGGCTATGGCGTCATGACCCATTCCGACGGCTATCGCTATGAGGGCGACTGGGTTGCGGGCCAGCGTCAGGGCAAGGGCACGGCGACCTTTCCAGGTGGCATGGTCTATACCGGCGATTTCGTCGCCGGAGAGCGTGACGGCATGGGCAAGATCACCATGCCGGACGGGTTTTCCTATGAGGGCGCGTGGAAAGCGGGCGAGATGACGGGCAAGGGCGTGGCCACCTATACCAACGGCGATGTCTATGCGGGCACGTTCGAAGAGGGCCGCCGCCAGGGCGAAGGCACGCTGACATATGCCACGGGCGAGGTTCTGTCGGGCGAATGGTCGAACGGCGCGTTGGAAGGGGCCGAGGGCAGCACCGCTGCGCCGCTGCCCGCCGACCCCGCGCCTGTCGAACCGGATTCGGCTGCCCCCGAAGCAGATGCGCCTGGGGCGGATGCGACTGCCCCCGATGCGCCTGCCCCTGAGGCGGATGCGCCGGCAGCGGAACAGGAACCGGCGAACTGATCCGTGTCACGTCTGTTACACGCAGGGCCCTGGTTCATGCACACCCCTGCTTCATCTACAGCATCGGGCCTCGCGGATTTCGCGGGGCCTTTTGGTTTCACAGCATCGAAAGGATCGTACCATGAGTGATGCCACCTCCGTCACCGCCAAACCGCTGACCTATGTCGCGGGCGGGGCCGATTGCCACGGCTACCTGGCGCTGCCCGCCGGGCCGGGGCCGCATCCGGGCGTGCTGGTCGCGCCTGCCTTTGGCGGATTGTCCGACAGTGATCGCGCCGTGGCGGAACGGCTGGCGGGCGTGGGTTATGCCGCTTTGGGCGTCGATTACTACAGCGGCGGCGCCTACGCGGAGAACCGAGAAGACGCCAGCGCATTGATGCAGGGTATGCAGAACGACCGCCCGCTGCTGGCCGCGCGGATGCAGGGCGCGCTGGCAGCGCTGGCGGAACAACCACAGGTCGACGCGGCGCGACTTGGTGCGATGGGGTTCTGCTTTGGCGGCAAGGCGGTGCTGGATCTGGCGCGCTCGGGCGCGGATTTTCGCGCCGGCGTCACCTTTCACGGGGTCTATGACGCGCCCCCCGCAGGCAGTCAGACGATGAAGCCCGCGATGCTGATCCTGCACGGCTGGGACGACCCGCTGGCCACGCCGGAACAGACCGTGGCGCTGGCGGCGGAACTGACCGCCCATTGCGACGACTGGCAACTGCTGGGGTTCGGTCACACCGGCCACGGCTTTACCAACCTCAAGGCCAAGGGCGCCGGCATGGGCTATTCCGAGGCCGCGACGACACGCGGCTGGGCCAACATGCTGGCGCTTTTCGCGGACAAGCTGGCCTGAGACGACAAAGGCCGGGGACATGCCCCGGCCTGGTCGTGATTCATGACGTGGTGAACGTCTGACGTGAGGGGCGGCGCTACAGCTGCTCCATCACCTCGTCCGAGGCTTCGAAGTTGACGGTGACGCGCTGTACGTCGTCGTCATCTTCCAGCGCGTCGATCAGCTTCATCAGCTTCTGCATGCCTTCCAGATCCAGTTCGGTCGTGGTCGTCGGCTTCCAGATCAGCTTGGTGGAATTGCTTTCGCCCAGCTCGGCCTCAAGCGCCGTCGCGACCTCGTTCAGGTCGGTGTCGACGCAATAGATCGTGTGACCGTCTTCGGTGCTTTCGACATCTTCGGCACCGGCTTCGATGGCGGCCATCATCACGGTGTCGTTGTCGCCGGCGGACAGCGGATAGGTCACTTCGCCCTTGCGATCGAACATGAACCCGACCGACCCGGTTTCCCCCAGGTTGCCGCCGTTCTTGGTGAAGGTCGAGCGCACGTTGGAGGCGGTGCGGTTGCGGTTGTCGGTCATCGCCTCGACGATGACGGCGACACCGCCGGGGCCGTACCCCTCATAGCGGATTTCTTCGTAGTCGTCGCCTTCGCCCGCCTGCGATTTCTTGATCGCGCGGTCGATCACGTCCTTCGGCACGGAAACCGACTTGGCTTCCTTGACCGCCAGCCGCAGCCGGGGGTTCTTGTCGGGATCGGGGTCGCCCATCTTGGCGGCGACGGTGATCTCTTTCGAGAGTTTCGAAAACAGCTTGGACCGCGCGGCGTCCTGACGACCCTTGCGGTGCTGAATGTTTGCCCATTTAGAGTGGCCGGCCATAGGTGCCTCCATGCTCCTGAAATCCAATATCGGGCCTCTATATTGCAGGGTGGCCCATGGCCGCAAGGGCATCGCGTCGTGCTTGTGCCGCCGGGCAGGCGTTTCAGATGGCTTTTGACGTGTCAGGGGCCAGAGCACGCCGCGCACCCGGTATTTCTGCAAATATCGGCAGGGCGCAAAAATTATATGTGGCGTCGCAACTTGGCCGCGTTATGTCTGCACAATGACACTAGATCAGATCATTCTTTTCACCCTGTTTTTCGCCGTCTTCGCCCTGCTGATTTGGGGGCGCTGGCGCTATGACCTGGTGGCGTTCGGGGCGCTGATGGTGGGGGTGGCGACAGGGGTCGTGCCTTACGAAGATGCCTTTTCGGGCTTCGGCCACGAGGCGACGCTGATCGTGGCGCTGGTGCTGGTGATTTCGGCCGGGCTGGTGCGATCCGGGGCGGTCTACCTGATCACGCGCACCTTGGTGGACAGTTCCCGCAACCTTGGCCTGCACATCATCCTGATGGGCGGGATCGGCGGCGTGCTGTCGGCCTTCATGAACAACGTCGCCGCGCTGGCGCTGCTGATGCCGGTGGACGTGCAGACGGCCAAGAAGGCCGGGCGCGCGCCGGGCCTGTCGCTGATGCCGCTGTCGTTCGCCACCATCCTGGGCGGCATGGCGACGCTGATCGGGACGCCGCCGAACATCATCATCTCGTCCATCCGGGCGCAGACGCTGGGTGAACCGTTCGGCATGTTCGATTTCGCGCCGGTGGGCGCCCTGGCCGCGCTTGGCGGGCTGGCCTTTGTCGCGCTGATCGGCTGGCGGCTGATCCCTCAGCCCAAGACGGCCAGCCTGTCGGCGACCGAGATCGCGCAATACGTGGCCGAGCTGACGGTGCCCGAGGGCAGCAAGATGATCGGCAACCGGGTGATCGATTACAGCGAGCAGGCGGAAAAGGCCGATGTGGCGATCCTGGGGTTGATCCGGGACAATCGCCGCCTGTATGGCCGTGCCCGCAACACACGCTTGCAGGCCGGCGATGCGCTGGTGCTGGAAGCGGTGCCCGAGGCGCTGGACGAATTCCGCAGTGCGCTGGACCTGGGGTTTTCCGATCAGATCCGCGAAGACCAGCTGAAGGCCGATGGCGAGGGGCTGGATATACTGGAACTGGTGGTGACGGCCGAATCGCGTCTGGCGGGCAAGACGGCGCAGGGGGTTGGGTTGTCCTGGCGTCATCGCGCGGTGCTGATGGGGATTTCCCGGCAGGGGCGGCGGATCACCAACCAGGTGCGCATGACCGAGGTGCGGCCCGGCGACCTGTTGCTGTTGCTGGTGCCAAAGGACCAGGGGCAGGAGATTTCGGAATGGCTGGGCTGTCTGCCGCTGGCCGACCGGGGCCTTGCGGTGACCGAGAACAAGAAGGTCTGGTCGGCGATCGGGCTGTTCGCGGCGGCCGTGGCGGCGGCCAGCTTTGGCCTGGTGCATTTGCCGATTGCCCTGGGCTTTGTCGTGATTGCCTATCTGCTGCTGCGCATCGTGCCGATGCGCGAGCTGTATGAACATATCGAATGGCCGGTGATCGTGCTGCTGGGGTCGATGATCCCGCTGGGCATGGCGTTGGAGAGTTCCGGCGGCACCGACCTGATTGCGCAGGGACTGGTATCGCTGACCAGCGGCTGGCCCGCCTGGGCGATCCTGACGGCGCTGATGGTGGTGACGATGACGCTGTCGGATGTGCTGAACAATACCGCGACGGCGATTGTCGCGGCCCCCATCGGGATCCGCATGGCGCAGACGCTGGAGGTTTCACCGGACCCGTTCCTGATGGCGGTGGCGATCGCGGCCTCGGCGGCGTTCCTGACGCCGATCGGGCACAAGAACAACACGCTGATCCTGGGGCCCGGGGGGTACCGCTTTGGCGACTACTGGCGGATGGGGCTGCCGCTGGAGATCCTTGTCGTCGCCGTTTCGATCCCGCTGATCCTGATTTTCTGGCCGCTTTGATCCGGATCAAGGCGGCGCCCTGCGGGTGTCGCTAGCCTGCGGGCGAGAGGGCACCGAACAGGGGTTGCCCCAGGCAGCAGGAGACCGATCACATGGGACTTTTTCGCAGACTTGAGAGACATGCGGCCTTGATGGATGGCATGGCCGAGCGGCTGAGCGCCGATGTGGCGGGCCGGATCGAGCAGGCCCCCGAGGCGGCCGGGCGCGCCTATCGCGCGGCGGTGCTGTCCTGCGCGGCCTGTGGCAGCGAGGAGGCCTGTGTGCAGTGGCAGGCGGATCATGACCATGCCGACGCCGCCCCCGCATATTGCCGCAATGCGGACTGGCTGGAGGCGCTGCGCCCCTGATCGGGGGCGGGGTGCCGGTGGCACGGTCGGATGCCTCCGGCGGGGGTATTTGAGGCCAGATGACGCAGGAGCGGGCAGCGTCTTTTGCCGAGTTCGCGTCAGGCCGTCAGGCGGCCCCAGAGGTCGTATTCACCGGCCTCGTCGACCTCGACCCTGACGATGTCGCCCGGGGTGAGGTGTTCGAAGCCTTCGTCGATGAAGAGGTTGCCGTCGATTTCCGGCGCGTCTGCCCATGTGCGACAGGTGGCGGCATCTTCGTCGACCTCGTCCACGATGACCTGAAGGGTCTTGCCGACCTTTGCCGCCAGCTTGGCCTCGGAGATGGCCTGGGCCTTTTCCATGAAGCGATCCCAGCGGTCCTGCTTGATTTCGTCGGGGACGTGATCGGGCAGGTCGTTGGAGCGGGCACCGGCGACGTTTTCGTACTGGAAGCAGCCGACGCGGTCGAGCCGGGCTTCGTCCATCCAGTCGAGCAGGTACTGGAATTCGGCCTCCGTCTCGCCGGGGTAGCCGACGATGAAGGTGGAGCGCAGGGTGATGTCGGGGCAGGTGGCGCGCCAGGCGGCGATTTCATCCAGCGTGCGGGCAGAGGCGGCGGGGCGTGCCATGCGCTTCAGCACATCCGGGTGGGCGTGCTGGAACGGGATGTCGAGGTAGGGCAGCAGGCCCGAGGCCGGGTCCGCCATCAGCGGGATCAGGTCGCGCACGTGCGGGTAGGGGTAGACGTAGTGCAGCCGGACCCAGGCCCCGAGGCTACCGAGGTCGCGGGCGAGATCGGTGATATGGGCGCGATGGTCGCGTTCGCTCATGTGCTTGATGTCGACGCCGTAGGCCGAGGTGTCCTGGCTGATCACCAGCAGTTCCCTGACACCGGCCTGGACCAGTTTTTCCGCTTCGCGCACGACCGCATGGGCGGGGCGCGATTGCAGGCGGCCGCGCATGTCGGGGATGATGCAGAACTTGCACTTGTGGTTACAGCCCTCGGAGATCTTGAGGTAGCTGTAGTGGCGCGGGGTCAGCGACACGCCCGAGGCGGGCAGCAGATCGACGAAGGGATCGGGGCTGGGGGGCACGGCCCTGTGCACGGCGTCCAGCACCTGTTCGTACTGATGCGGGCCGGTGACGGCGAGGACCTTGGGGTGTGCGCCGGTGATATAGTCGGGTTCGGCCCCGAGGCAGCCGGTGACGATGACGCGGCCGTTTTCGGCCAGCGCCTCGCCGATCGCGGACAGGCTTTCGGCCTTGGCTGAATCGAGGAAGCCGCAGGTGTTGACGATCACGGCGTCGGCGCCCGCGTAATCGGGGCTGATGGCATAGCCTTCGGCGCGCAGGCGGGTCAGGATGCGTTCGCTGTCGACAAGCGCCTTGGGGCAACCGAGGCTGACCATTCCGAGGGATGGCTGGCCTGCGCGACGGGAGGTGTCGCCCAGCCGCGGAGCGGGGGCGAGATCGGGGCGGAGGTTTGGCGGGTTCTGCGACATGGCCCGCCTATACCGCGAGTCGAGGCACAAGGGAATTGCCCTTGCACGCGCGGCGGATCGGCCGTCGGCCCTGCCGTGGTTCGCTTGTCGTAAGGGGGGCATCTGCTATCTTGTGTGCCAAGGGCCCGATGCGAGGCTTTGGCAGATCAAGGAGCGAGCAATGCGGGTGATCCGGCGGATTTTTGGGTTTTTGGTGGTTCTGGTGGTGGTGCTGGCGCTGTTTGTCGTTGGCGCGGTCTTCCTGCTGCCGGGCGCGCGGATCGCGCAGATCGCGGCGGACCAGATCGAGGCCCGCACCGGGCGGGCGCTGACGATCACCGGCGATACCTCGGTCAGCTTTTATCCGACGCTGGGGGTCGAGACGGGGCCCGTGCAGCTGGCCAATGCCGACTGGTCCGGGAACGGGCCGATGTTCCAGGCGCAGGCGCTGAAGATCGGGGTGGATGCGCGGGCGCTGATCGGTGGCGATATCCGCATCACCACGCTGGAGGCGACGGCGCCGCGCATCCTGCTGGAGAAGACCGCCGATGGGCGCGCCAACTGGGATCTGTTCGGCACGCTGAGCGCCAGCGCGGGCGCATCGGATGTGGCGGGCGCGGCGCCGGCAGAGGGCGCGGAGGCGGGTGCGCGCGCCTTTGGTCTGGAGCGCGCGATCCTGAGCGATGCGGCCCTGCGCTATGTCGATCCGGCGAGCGCAACGGATGCGATGTTCCAGGGCGTCGACATCGATCTGCGGCTGCCCGATTTCAATGGCCCTGCGGATCTGGAGATGGTGCTGCGTCCGGCGGGCGAGGCGCTGCGCGTGAGCGGCCATGTCGAGCGGTTTGCCGATCTGGTGAACGGGGCGGTGTCGGCGGCACGGCTGGACCTGGTCGCCCCCGGCGGGACGGCGCATTTCGAGGGCAGCGTCGGCCTGACGCCTGAGGCGGAGGGCACCTTGGCGCTGAGTCTGCCCGACACGATGCAGTTCCTGACGGCGCTCGGCACGCCCGGTGTCACGCTGCCGCAGGGTCTGGGGCGCAGTGCTGAGGGGACCGGCCAGGTCCGTTTTGCCGATGGTCACCTGTCGCTGGGTGCGGGACGGGTGACGCTGGATGACAACGTGCTGGATGTCGTGGCCGAGATCGACCCGGGGGAAGTGCCGCAGGTGTCCGCACGGCTGAGCACGGGCACGCTGAACCTGGCGGGGCTGGGGGCCGGGGCGCCTGCGGCCAGCGGTGGGCAGGGCGCAGGTGCCGGGGCCCCGGTCGCGTCGTCGGGCGGCTGGTCGCGCACTCCGATCGACGCCTCGGTGCTGGGGCTGTTCAACGGCGACGTGTCCCTGGTGGCGGACGTGGTGAACCTGGGCGCAACCCGGCTGAGCGGGGTCGAGGCGCTGGTGACCGTGGACCGCGCGCGCGCCGTGGCCGATATCCGGCGCATGACGGCCTTTGGCGGGGCGCTGGCCGGTCAGGTCGTGGCAAACAATCGCGCCGGGCTGTCCGTTGCGGCAAAGCTGGGTGTCACGGGCGCGGACCTGGCGCAATTGCTGCGCGAGACCGCCGGTATCACGCGCTTTACCGGGGCGGCGGATGCGCAGGTCGATCTGTTGGCCAGCGGCAATTCGATGGCGGACTGGATGTCGAGCCTGTCCGGCACGGGGCGGATCGAAACGGGGCAGGGCACCATAGCGGGCATCGACCTGGACAAACTGCTGCGGACCGGTGCGGCGAATGGCGGCACCACGATCTTTGACCGGACGGCGGCCAGTTTCACCGTGCAGGACGGTGTGCTGTCGAACGACGACCTGACGATGCAGCTCGCCTCGATCCGGGCGACTGGCAAGGGGCGCGTTGATCTGGGGGCGCGAACGCTGGATTACCTGTTCACCCCGACGATCCTGCGCACGGAGGGGCAGACGATCTCGGTTCCCGTGCGCATCAGCGGACCCTGGGCCAGCCCGCATATCGTGCCGGACCTGGAGCAGGCGCTGCAAAGCAACCTGGACGTCGACAAGGGCGCGCTGGAGCAGGAGGCCAAGGACAAGCTGCGCAAGGAGGTTCAGGACAAGCTGGGCGTCCAGCAGCAAACCGGCGAGAGCAGCGAAGACGCGATCCGGCGCGGGATCGAGGACAAGCTGCGCGGCGGTTTGCAGGATCTGTTCAAACGCTGATCACGTCCGAGGGCAGGGGCCATTGGTCGCGGGCATCTAGATCAGACCGCCCCGGCATGCCACCCGATACCTCGGCGAGGGCCGGCAAGGATCGGGGCCGCCGGATCAGGCCGCCCCACCCGAGGCGCCATAGCGAAACTGCCTGCCCCCCGAACGCAAAAAGCGCCCCCGGGGGAGCGCTTTCAAGCGGTGTTCCAGATGACGTTCAGCGTTTGCGATCGCGGCGCGACGACATCGGCTGAAAGGCGACGCCGACGTGCGCCTCGCAATAGGGCTTGCCCTGTTGCACGGGCAGACCGCAGAACCAGAAATCTTCGGTCGCCGGGTCGCCTACGGGCCACTTGCAGGTGCGCTCGGTCAGCTCCATCAGCGTCAGGCGCTTGGCCTTCTTCTCGATCTCGCTGACCTTTGCCAGGGCCTCGGGGCTGATTTCATTGGCCGAGGGCTGCGGCGGCAGCGGTTGGCCGGCGGGAATGATCGCGCGGCGGGCCGCCGACATGGCCGGCGCTGCGGTCTCGGGTGCGCTGCGCGTCTCTGCCGGTGCTTCGCGCTTGGGGGCGGCGGCGGCAGGGGTGGCGGGCGCCGCGGGCTTGGCCTTGGCCGTTTCGGGCTTGGCCGGGGCGGCTGCGGGCGCGGCCTGTTGTGCGGTGCCCCCGCCCGAGCGGTTCGACAGGCCCAGCCGGTGGACCTTGCCGATCACTGCGTTCCGGGTCACGCCGCCCAGCTCCTTGGCGATCTGGCTGGCGGATTGGCCCTCGCTCCACATCTTTTTCAGAAGCTCTACGCGTTCATCGGTCCAGGACATGCAGGTCCTCCAGGGTTCTCGGCGGCCGCTTCCTGCGGTCGAAGGTGACAGGGCGGCACCCATGTGCCGCCCCGGTCCGTTGATCAGGCCCCTATTTTAAACACCAGCGCCCGAGATACAAGGTCGCGCCGCGACGATTCGCAGCCTCGGCGGTGTTCCCCTGTCTCTTCGGTGTCTCTTCGGTGTCTCTTCCGTGTCGCTTCGATGCGCGGACTCGGTGCCGGGACAGTGGCCATGTGTCTGTTCACAGGCCGAGGCACCAGCGCATCACGGCCTTCTGCGCGTGCAGGCGGTTCTCGGCTTCGTCAAAGATCACCGATTGCGGGCCGTCCATCACCGAAGAGGTCACCTCTTCGCCACGGTGTGCGGGCAGGCAGTGCATGAACAGCGCCTTGTCGCCCGCCGCCGCCATCAGCGCGTCGTTCACCTGGTAGGCCCGCAGCATGTTGTGGCGGCGTTCGCGCGCCGATTGCGCGTCGTGCATCGACACCCAGGTGTCAGCGACGATCAGGTCGGCGCCCTCTACCGCGCGCATCGGATCGCGCTCGATCACGATGCTCGAGCCATGGTCGCGGGCAAAGCCGACGGCCTTGGGGTCGGGGTCCAGCTGCATCGGGCCGGCAAAGGTCAGGTCAAAGCCGAACTGGCCCGCCGCATGCAGGAAACTGGCGCAGACGTTGTTGCCATCGCCCGTCCAGACCACCTTCTTGCCCTTGATCGGGCCCCGGTGTTCCTCGAACGTCATGATGTCGGCCATGATCTGGCAGGGGTGGGAATTGTCCGTCAGCCCGTTGATCACGGGCACACTTGCGGCATCGGCCATCTCGTGCAGAACAGCCTCGTCGAAGGTGCGGATCATGATCAGGTCGACATAGCGGCTAAGGACACGGGCGGTGTCGGCAATCGTCTCGCCATGGCCCAGCTGCATGTCCTGACCCGACAGCACCATCGTCTGCCCCCCCATCTGGCGCACGCCGACGTCGAAGGAGACGCGCGTCCGGGTCGATGGTTTTTCGAAGATCAGCGCCACCATGCGCCCGGCCAGCGCCTGTTCGTCATCCGGCGTGCCGCGCGGGCGCCCTTCGCGGGCGGTCTTGATGGCGCGGGCATGGTCGATGATCTGGCGCAGCTCTCCGGCGTCGGTGGTGTGCAGGTCTAGGAAATGGTTCATCGGGAAACTCTTGTTATCGCCGGGGGCAGGGCGCGGCCCGCACCCCCGGACGGTTCTGAAATTGGCGCAGGGGTGGCCTTACTTGGCCAGCGCCTGCTCCACGTCTGTCGCAGCGGCGTCGAGCCGGGTGATCGCCTCGGCAATCTCGTCGTCGGTGATGGTCAGTGGCGGCAGCAGGCGCAGCACGTTGTCGGCGGCGGGGACCGTGATCACCTCGTTCGCATAGCCCGCCTTGACGATATCGGCGTTGGACGCCCTGCACTTCAGCCCGATCATCAGGCCAAGACCGCGCACGCTCTCGAAGACATCGGGATGCGCGGCGACCAGCCCCTCCAGCTTCTGACGCAGAAGCGCGGATTTGCGGTTTACTTCGGCCAGAAAGGCGGGATCCGTGACATGTTTGATCACTTCGATTCCAACCGCGCAGCCCAGGGGATTGCCGCCGTAGGTCGAACCGTGGGTGCCCGCGACCATACCCGAGGCCGCCTCCTCGCTCGCCAGCACGGCGCCCAGGGGAAAGCCGCCGCCGATCCCCTTGGCGACCATCATGATGTCGGGTGTGACCCCGGCCCATTCATGGGCGAACAGGCGACCGGTGCGCGCGATACCACATTGCACCTCATCCAGGATCAGCAGGGTACCGGTCTTGTCGCAGAGGGCGCGCAAGGCCTTGAGGTCAGCATCGGGAATCGGGCGAATCCCGCCCTCGCCCTGTACCGGCTCGATCATGATTGCGGCAGTGGTCCCGGATACCGCGGCTTCCAGCGCCTCCCAGTCGCCCCACTTCATCACCTTGAAGCCCGGCAGCAGAGGGCCGAACCCCTTGACCATCTTCTCCGTCGGCGCAGCGGCGATCGCAGCAGACGATCGACCATGGAAGGCACCGTCGAAGGTCAGGATCTCGACCCGTTCCGGCTGCCCCTTCTCGTACCAGTACTTGCGGGCCATCTTGACGGCCAGTTCGCAGGCTTCGGTGCCCGAATTGGTAAAGAAACACGTGTCGGCAAAGCTGGCGTCCACCAGGCGGCGTGCCAATTCCTCCTGCTGGGGGATCTCGTACAGGTTCGACAGATGCCAGACCTTCTGTGCCTGTTCCGTCAGCGCCGCCACCAGCGCCGGATGGGCGTGTCCCAGGGCGTTGACCGCGATCCCCGCGCCCAGATCGAGAAATCGGCGCCCGTCCTCCTCGATCAGCCAGGTGCCTTCGCCCTTCACGAAATGAAGCGGCGCGCGGGAATATGTCGGCAGGACAGCAGGGATCATCAGACGTTCCTCTGGAGTACGGAGGCCCTGAAAGAGCATGTGCTCGCGGGCCAAGTCAAGTTTTCAGGAAGTGGAGTATGCGCGCCGCGACAAATTGGGCGCAGGATCGGCCAGGGCGCGCCCCATAGGGGGCGCCTGTTACGCGCGTCGGCGTCGAAGTGCGAGGGGCGTTTGAGCGATCATGCTGATCTCATACGCCGATCCGTGCGTTTTGCAAAGATCCAATCTGTGTTCATCCCCTTTGCCATGTTGTGCATCATACCGCCTCCGGCGGGGGTATTTCCGGCCAGATGACAAGGAGCCGCCCTGCCATGTTTCCCTGTTGGAAATATCCCGGGGGAGGCAGGCGTAGCCTGGCGGGGGCAGAGCCCCCTCCCTAGCGACGGTGCAATTCGGACAGCATCTCTCCGGCCGCGATCGCCGGTGTCGTTTCGCCCCGGGCGACAGCCTCTGCAAGCGACGCCATCCTGCTGCGCGCCTTTTCGGTTTCCAGCTCGGCAAGCAGCCCTTGTTTCACCTCTTCACGAAACCAGTAACGTGCCTGTGCACTTCGGGCGGCCTCGAGGTGGCCGTTGGCGCGTCGCCATTCGGCGAGCGTCTGCATTTGCCCCCAGGCTGCGTCCAGACCCGACTGCTCGGTGGCAGATACCATGAGCGCCTTGGGAAAGCCCTCGGGGTCCTGCGGTCGTTTGCGCAGCAGCCGCAATGCGCCGGCATAGTCGGCACAAGTGCGGCTGGCGGCGGATTTCAGCTCTCCATCGGCCTTGTTGATCAGGATCATGTCCGCCATTTCCATGATGCCGCGCTTCACGCCCTGCAGTTCGTCGCCACCGGCAGGGGCCAGCAGAAGAAGGAAAAGGTCGCTGATCTCAGCCACGACGGTTTCCGACTGGCCGACGCCCACGGTCTCGATCAGCACCACGTCGAAGCCAGCGGCCTCGCAGACCGCGACCGCTTCTCGCGACCGGCGGGCGATGCCGCCGAGGTGTGTCTGGCTGGGCGAGGGGCGGATGTAGGCGCCGGGCGCACGTGCCAGCCGGTCCATGCGGGTCTTGTCGCCCAGGATGGAGCCACCGGAGCGGGCCGAGCTTGGGTCGACGGCCAGTACCGCGACTTTCAGTCCGTCACGGGTCAGCATCATCCCGAAGCTTTCGATGAAGGTCGATTTGCCGACTCCCGGTGTGCCGGACAGGCCAATCCGGAGGGCCTGCCGCCTTTCCCGTGCCAGGCGTTGGATCAGGCGGGCCGCGGCCTCGCGGTGATCGGCGCGGCTGCTTTCGACCAGTGTAATCGCCCGGCTGAGCGCGCGTCGGTCGCCTGCCAGAACCTTTTCGGCGATCGTGTCGAGATCCATCCTGCCTCTTCCCCCCGTGCTGGTCCGATGCTCTTGGGTGTAGCGCGCGGTTGCAGGCGACGTCCAGAGCGGGCGCGGGCAGGCCGCGCGGGCTTCTTGTTGGCGGAGCCCGGTCGCAGGCGGGGGCCTTCGGTGGTGCGCACCCGCCCGATGGACGCGCCGCGCCGGATCGGGGATAAGCGCGTCATGACACGTTTGCCGATTGACGATGCCCTGCCAGACCTGATCGCCGCCCTTGGGGCGCGCGGGCGGGCGGTTTTGCAGGCCCCGCCCGGTGCGGGCAAGACCACGCGCGTACCGCTGGCGATGCTGGAGGCCGGGATCGGCGCAGGCGGTCGCATCCTGATGCTGGAACCGCGCCGTCTTGCCGCGCGCGCCGCCGCCGAACGGATGGCCGAAACCCTGGGCGAGTCAAGCGGCCAGACCGTCGGGTACCGCGTGCGCGGCGAAAGCAAGGTCAGCCGCGCCACCCGGATCGAAGTCGTCACCGAAGGCATCCTGACCCGGATGATCCAGTCCGACCCGGAACTGACGGGGATCGGCGCGGTGATCTTTGACGAATTCCATGAACGGTCACTGAATGCCGACCTCGGGCTGGCCCTGTGTCTCGAGATCGCGGGTGCGCTGCGCGAAGACCTCGTGCTGCTGGCCATGTCTGCGACCCTGGATGCCGGGCCTGTCGCCGACCTGATGGGCGATGTGCCGGTGATCACGTCCCAGGGGCGGGCGTTTCCGGTCGACCTGGTGCATGCCGACACCGCGCTGCCGAAGGGGCCGGCGCTCTGGGGTGCGGTGGCGCAGCTGGTTGCGCGGGCGGCGCGCGAAACCGATGGCAGCGTGCTGGTCTTTCTACCCGGCGCGGGCGAGATTTCGCGCGTCGAACGCGCGCTTGGCGGTCAGTTGCCCGCTGATTGCACCGTCCGTCCGCTTTATGGCGCGATGAGATTTGCCGACCAGCAGGCCGCCCTGCGCCCCCCGGAAAAGGGCCGCAACGTGGTGCTGGCGACCTCGATCGCGGAAACCTCGCTGACCATTCCGGCGGTGCGCGCGGTGGTCGACGCGGGCCTGTCACGCCGCGCACGGTTCGACCCCGGTTCGGGCATGTCGCGGCTGGTCACGGAAAAGGTCAGCCGGGCCGAGGCGGCGCAACGTGCCGGACGGGCGGGGCGTGTCGCGCCCGGCACCTGCTATCGCGCCTGGACGAGGGGAGAGGAGGGCGCGATGGCGGCCTATCCCCCGGCGGAAATCGAGGCGGCCGACCTCGCCGGGTTGATGCTGGAGCTGGCGCTCTGGGGCGCCGCGCCGGATGCGCTGGCCTTTCTGACGCCGCCCCCCGAGGGCGCACTGGGTGAGGCGCGGGCCCTGCTGAACATGCTCGGCGCGCTGGATGCGACCGGCAGTATCACCGCGCATGGCCGCCGTCTGGCGGGCCTGCCGCTGCACCCGCGCCTGGCGCACATGTTGGCGGTGGCGGGGAAGGAGGCCGCGCCGCTTGCTGCGTTGCTGGCAGATCGCGATCCGATGGCGCGCGGCGCGCCGGTCGATCTGTCCCTGCGCCTGCGTGCGCTGGCCGGCGCGCATGAGCCGCGCGCGGACATGGGCGCGATCAACCGGATCCGCACCGAGGCCAAACGCCTTGCCCGCGATGTCCCGCCCCTCGGCCAGATCGGCCAGCCTCTTGGTGCGGCGGAAATGGCGGCGCTCGCCTATCCCGACCGCATCGGGTTGCGCCGCCCCGGCGACGCCCCGCGCTATCTGCTTTCGGGGGGCAAGGGGGCCGTCCTGTCCGCCGAGGATCCGCTGGCGGGTGCGCGCCTGCTTGTGGCGACCGATCTCGATGGCGACCCGAGAGAGGCGCGCATCCGGCAGGCCGCGCAGATCAGCGAGGCTGAGGTGCGCGCGCTGTTTTCCGACCAGATTCGCCCGGTTCGCCTGTGCGAATGGTCCCGGCGCGACCGCCGCGTGATCGCACGCCAGCAGGAACGCCTGGGCGCCATCGCGCTGACCGACACGGCGTGGAAGGATGCCCCTGCCGAAGAGGTTGCCCGCGCCATGCTGGATGGCGTGCGTGACCTCGGGTTGCAGCCGAACGGCCCCGCGCGGCTTTTCCTGTCGCGGGTCCGCCTGGTTGGCGCGCAGCACCCGCTGCCGGATTTTTCCGATGCCGCGTTGCTTGAGGGAATCGAGGAATGGTTGCTGCCCCATCTCTCCGGCGTCCGCTCGGCAGGCGATTGGAAGGCGTTCGAACTGCTGCCTGCGCTGCGCGCGCGCCTTGACTGGAACCAGCAGCAGCTGGTGGACACCGAGGCCCCGGGCCACTTTCTGACACCGCTTGGGCGGCGCATCGCCATCGACTATGCCGGAGAGGCCCCGGCAATATCCCTGCGCCTGCAAGAGATGTTCGGCCAGACCCGCCATCCGCAGGTGGCCGGGCGGCCCCTTGTGGTGACGCTTTTGTCGCCCGCCGGACGCCCCGTGCAGGTGACGCAGGACATTCCGGGGTTCTGGGAAAGCTCTTATGCGGATGTGCGCAAGGACATGCGCGGGCGCTATCCCCGCCACCCTTGGCCCGA
>TARA_R110002126_G_scaffold169314_2_pt1 | contig 69885 bp, 57 predicted proteins | sample TARA_R110002126 | Tara Oceans TARA_R110002126 (sample SAMEA4397536) | marine metagenome | biome: Polar Biome; feature: [DCM] deep chlorophyll maximum layer (ENVO:01000326); material: water (ENVO:00002006), including particulate matter (ENVO:01000060) such as... | depth 30 m | reverse complement strand
GCAATGGCGCTGGTAAAACCAAGTTTTTGCGCTTCTTTCAACCTGTTTTCCGTCTGCGTGGCGGGTCTTAGGGCACCTGACAGGCTAATTTCACCGAAAACAACAGTTTCCGCAGGCAACGCCACGTCTTCGCGCGCACTAAGCAGGGCGGCGGCCACGGCCAGATCGGCGGCGGGTTCGGAAATCTTCATGCCGCCTGCCACATTCAGGTAAACATCAAGCCCGGCAAAGGGGATGCCGCAGCGGGCCTCGAGCACGGCAAGAATCATCGCCAGACGCCCGCCATCCCAGCCCACAACCGTGCGCCGCGCCTGCGAATGGGGCGAGGGCGCAACAAGGGCCTGCAATTCGCATAAAACGGGCCGCGTCCCTTCGATGCCCGCAAACACCACGGACCCTGCGGCAGGTTCGCCCCGCTCTGACAGGAAATGCGCCGAGGGGTTGGTGACTTCGGCCAAGCCTTGGCCGGTCATCTCGAATACGCCGATCTCATCCGCGGGGCCAAAGCGGTTTTTGACGGCACGCAGGATGCGGAACTGGTGGCCACGCTCGCCTTCGAAATACAGCACGGTATCGACCATGTGTTCGACGACGCGGGGGCCTGCGATCTGGCCGTCTTTGGTGACGTGGCCAACAAGGATCACCGACACGCCAGTGCGTTTCGCGAAATTGGTCAGCTCGTGCGCCGAGGCGCGGACCTGAGACACCGAACCCGGCGCGCTTTCGACGTTGTCGGCCCACATGGTCTGGATCGAATCGATGATCGCCAGATCAGGGCGTTCCGCCTCGAGGGTCGTCAGGATGTCGCGCAGGTTGGTTTCAGCGGCCAGTTTCACCGGCGCATCTGCCAGCCCCAGCCGCTGCGCGCGCATGCGCACCTGAGCGGATGCTTCTTCGCCGCTGACATAGATCGTTTTCAACCCGCTACGGGCGAAATGTGCGGCGGCTTGCAACAGCAAGGTGGATTTACCGATGCCCGGATCACCGCCCACCAGAATGGCCGATGCCGCCACCAACCCACCGCCCAAAACGCGGTCAAGTTCGGCAATGCCCGACTGGCTGCGCGGCGGCGGGGATTCTTTGGTGGTCAGGTCGGTAAGCACCATAGCCGATCCGCGCTTGGCCCCCAGCGATTTGCTGGGCGGGCCGGCGGAAATGCCTTTGTCTTGCTCGATCGTGTTCCATTCACCGCAGCCATCGCAGCGACCGGACCACTTGTTGAAACTGGCACCGCAAGACGTGCATGAAAATGTGACGGGAGATTTAGCCATGCGCCTTTTTGGCCGACAGCGCGGGCGAGGTCAAAGCAAAAGAACGGTTTAGGTGGCGGCTTCTTGCGCGGATTGGACTTGCTGGGTTTTCCAACTGATCCAGAGGGATATGAGGATGCAGGCGGTGAACAGATAGAGCCCCCAAGCCACCTCGATCCGGCCAAAGCCGATGCCCTTGGCCAGCGTGATATAAAGCGCGATCAAAAACACATCTGCCATGGCGAGTTTGCCGATGAAGGCGAGCGCAGGCAGGGCGCGCGGGCCTAGAACACCGAACTGGACCAAGGCCAGTCCCAAGGTTTTGAGGTAGGGGGCGATGAGCGCGAAGACTGTCACGACCAATGCCAGAAAGATGTCGGATGCCCACAGCGCGCGGACCCCGCTGAGTACCGATATTTCTGTTAGCCCAAACAGCGGAAGCCCCCCCGCACGCATCAGCGGTGCCGCCCAAGCGATGGGGTAGAGGATGAGCAGGGACAGGTTCAAGACGCGCAGCATGTGGGTTTTCTAAGACAGGAGGCGCGTGCGCGCCATTTGATTTTGCGCGATCTGCTGGGCGCAGATCGGGGCCTTCGGCGAGGATATTTAAGAGCCAGAGAAGAGGAAGGCCTGAAGTTTTTCATCTGTGGCGGTGGCCATTTGGGCGGGGGTGCCGTGCCAGCGGATTTTGCCCTTGTCCAGCAGGGCGACCTGATCGGCGATGCTGTGCACGGTGGTCATGTCATGGGTGATGGTCAGGGTCGTGGCGTTGGTTTCAGAGACGATATCGCGGATGAGGGTGTTGATGGTGCGCGCCATAATCGGGTCGAGCCCGGTTGTGGGTTCGTCAAAGAAAATAACCGACGGATCGGTGGCGATGGCGCGGGCAAGGCCTGCGCGTTTTTGCATGCCGCCTGAAAGTGTTGCAGGCAGGCGGTCGGCGACATCAGCATCCAGTCCGACGCGGGCGAGTTTTTGCAGGGCGATGGCGCGGGCGCTTGATTTTGGCATTTGGCGCAGCAGGCGGAACGCCACATTTTGCCAAATGGGCAAGCTGTCAAAGAGCGCGGCCCCTTGGAACAGCATGCCAAAGTCGTTCAGAAACGCCTGTGGGTTCAGGGGGGCATCCTGGTGGGTGATCGTTCCGCTGTCGGGGGTGACGAGGCCAAGGATGGACCGCATCAGAACGGATTTACCGCTGCCGGACGCGCCAATCACAACGGTGGATTGCCCTTGTGGCAGGGTCAGGTTCACGCCGCGCAGGATGGGTTTGCCATCAAAGGTTTTATGGATATCGGTCAGGGTGATCATAGGGCAAAGATCAGTGCTGTGAGGACAAAGTTTGCCGCAAGTATCAGCACGGCGGCGGCCTCAACAGCGGATTTGGTGGCACGGCCGACACCGCGCGCGCCGCGATCCGCGTTCATCCCGAAATAACAGCCCATGATGGCGGCAATCATCCCAAAGGCGGCCCCTTTGATCAGCGATGACGCAATATCGAGGGGTTCGAGGAAATCGACGGTGTTGCGCAGATAGGCCGTCGGGTTGAACCCAAGCGACCCGGTGGCAACGATATATCCGCCCAGGATGCCGATCACATCGCCCACGGCCACCAGCAGCGGCACCACCAGCAGGGCGGCCAGCACGCGCGGCACCGTGAGATAGCGCATGGGATCGGTTGAAAGGGTGATCAAGGCGTCGAGCTGTTCGGTGACCTTCATCGTAGCGATTTCGGCGGCGATGGCGGCGGTGACGCGGGCGGCGACCATCAGGCCCACCAGCACGGGGCCAAGTTCGCGCACCATACCAATGGCGACGATCTGCGGCACGACGGCCTGGGCGTTAAAACGGGCACCACCTGCATAGATCTGCATCACCAATGCGCCGCCTGTGAACAGGGCCGTCAGTCCCACCACGGGCAGTGACAGCCAGCCAATTTGCACCAGCGAGGTCAGGAATTGCCCCACATAAAACGGCGGGCGAAAGATGTGCACTATGGCTGAAAACGCGAAAATCGTGACCCGGCCCAAAGCGCCGAGGGTGCCAAGCACCACGCGCCCCAGTACCGCAAGATAGATCACGTTAGATACACACGGTCATATCGCGCGCCGAGCGAGGTCAGGATTTCGTAGCCGATGGTGCCTGCAAATTTGGCAACTGTATCAACGGATTGATGTTGCCCGATCAGTTGCAGGTGCGACGGCGTATCTTCAAGCCCCGTGACATCGATGGTGATCAGATCCATCGACACGCGGCCCACCACAGGCAGTTTGCGCCCGTCGTGCGTGACGGTGGCACCATTGCCCAAGGCGCGGATCAGCCCGTCAGCATAGCCGCCCGAAACGGTCGCAATCTGGGACGGGCGCGTCGCCATCCAACCGCAGGCATAGCCGATCGAGGCACCGTCATCCACGTCGCGAACCTGTACAACAGGCAGGTCAAGGGTAACCACAGGATGGGCATCAATGAAGGGCAGGCCGCCATACATCCCGATGCCGGGGCGGGTCAGGTCGAAATGATATTCTTTTCCCAGCAGGATGCCGCCCGTGGCGCTTAGGGACAGTGGCACCTCGACGCCGGCTGTCATCTCGCGGAAGATTTCGAGCTGCGCGGCGTTCATCGGGTGGCCGGGTTCATCTGCGCAAGCCAGATGGGATATGACCATGGTCGGGTTTTGCGAAAGGGCGATGTCGCGCAAGGCGCTCCATTCAGCGGGGTCCATGCCCAGACGGTTCATGCCGGTATTCAGCTGAATGCCAAACGGGTGGCCGGGCAGGGTTTCGACATGGCCAATCATCTGATCGACGGAATTGATCATTGGGGTCAGGTTGGCCTGACCAATCATATCGGCGTCACCGGGCATATGGCCCGAAAATACGTTAATGCGGGGGCCGGGGCCCAGCACACGGCGCAGGGCGACGCCTTCCTCGGCGACGGCGACAAAGAATTCGCGCGCCCCTTCGGCAGCCAGTAGCGGGGCCACGCGGTCAATGCCCAGCCCGTAGGCGTTGGCCTTTACGACGGCACCGGTTTCACACCCGCTTAGGCGGTTCAGCGCGTGCCAATTGGCCGCCAGCGCCCTTAGATCAATGGTAAGCTTAGCTGTTGTCATGGTTTTTGTTTCGACCGGATGCGCGCCCGCGTCAAGCACCTGAGGGCAAGAGCCGCGTGAAATAGCCGAGATTATGGTGCGGCGTCTGTGCGTTCATCAACAAAGGGCGGCGGTATTAGCCGTGACGAGACATAAAACTGCAATGCTTGGGGTGATAGGGCTGCCGCTGAAACCACGGGTGTCAATCCGTGCAGGTTTTGCCAGATGCCCCCGTGAGAAGTCGTAATGTGCCGCAGCGGCATTTTCGGGTTTATCTTGCAAGATGTAACGAACCCGGTAGCGTGCTCCTGACAAAAGTCAGGGCGCGGAAAGTGCTCGATTTAAAAAGGGAGAAACCACCGATGTCGATCAAGGGATCTAAACTTATACCAGCTTTGACGGTCGTTGCAGGCTTTGCTGCGCCGATGGCTTGGGCAGAAAACCGGGTTGATACGCAATTGCCCAACGCGCCCGAATTGGCGGCCTATGGCGATATGGCCGTGGGGGTGCGTCAGATCGAGCTGGTCCATGCGGATCAGATCAACATTTTGGCAATCGACCCGGCAGCAGACAAACCCGAGACACTGCCAACATATGACCGCCCGCTAACAGTTGAGGTCTGGTACCCCGCAGCCGATGGGGCCATTGGCGACACCGCATTCCAAGCATACCTGCGTGATGGCACAACCGAAGTCACACTGAACGGTCAGGCGATGCGCGATGCAGACCCTGTGGCGGGTGCTGCCTATCCGTTGGTGATCGTATCGCATGGCTATCCGGGCAACCGCTTTTTGATGTCGCATCTGGCCGAAAACATCGCCTCCAAAGGCTATGTGGTGGCGGCGATTGATCATACGGATTCGACCTATCGCACCAAGGCGGCGTTCGGGTCGACATTGGTCAACCGGTCCTTGGATCAGCTGTTCGTGCTGGATGAAATGGCGCGGCTGTCTGCCGAAGACGGATCGTTTCTGAACGGCTTGGTCAATGCTGATACCGCAGGCATCGTGGGCTATTCGATGGGCGGATATGGCGCCGTGATCACCGCAGGCGGGGGCGTGACCGAAGCATCGGTTGCCTATGGCTGGGGTGGGCCGCATGGCACATTGGCGATCCATCAAGCGGGGTCTGATACGCATAACGCGCTGCCCGATCCACGGATCAAAACGGCCGTTGCGATTGGCCCTTGGGGCATGAACACGGGCTTTTGGGATGCCGAAGGTCTGTCGGGCATCAAAATTCCGATGCTGTTCATGGCCGGATCGCAAGACATGACATCGCTTTATGAAAAAGGGGTGCGCGCGATCTGGGAAAACGCCAGCGGCACCAACCGCAGCTTGCTGACCTTTGAAAACGCGGGCCACAATGCGGCGGCACCGATCCCTGCACCCGTAGAATCCTACCGCCATGACGAAACGTTGGGGTTCAACGTGTCGGCGCATTACAGCGATCCGGTTTGGGATCAGGCGCGCATGAACAACATCGCCCAGCATTTCGTGACCGCTTGGATGGATAACCACCTTAAGGGCGACGAGGGTGCAGGCGAATACCTTGATCTGGTTGAGAATTCCAACGACGGGGTTTGGTCGATGAACGAAGACGGCACCCCCAAGGAAGACCACAGCTATTGGAAAGGGTTCGACAAGGACACCGCCAAAGGTTTACGCTTTGAGGTCAAAGCACCGGAGTAAACCTGACCATGAGTACGAGCCGATGATGCGACTGCGCATCATGTTTTCGCACGCTGCTGTCGCTATTATGGCGGTGGCGTGCGGTGTTGGCGTGATCACGCTTGCGATCTATGCCCCGGTTTGGGTCTGGGCGCTGGTTCCTTTGGGGGTCGGCGCGCAGATGCTGAACGAATACAACCTGCACCGTTATGTGTTCCACCTGCCGCCGCCGCGCCAGCAATGGGCGTTCGATCTGCTGTACCGCGCCCATTACGGGCATCATGATTTCCCTACAAATACCAAGCTGTTCTTCGTGCCTGTCTGGATCGCTTTGCCGATGCTGGCGGTGAACGGATTGGCGCTATGGGGGATACTGGCGCTTTTCGGGGTCGAACAGGCCCTCTGGATCGCAGTGGCAATCGTGCCTGTGGGCGCTGTGCTGATGTTTCTGGTTTACGAGTGGTTCCACATGACCGCACATCTGAACCTGCCCAAAACGCGGGTCGAACGCTATGTCACGACGCTGCATAACCAGCATCATTTCCGTGATTTCAGTAAATGGTTCCACGTTAGTCCGGGCGGCGAAGTGATCGACCGCGCCATGGGCACAGCGATTGACCGTGACGCCCTGAAGCACCAGCAACGTATTGAGTTTATTAGGACTTTGGGTATGCGTCCCAACGATCCGCGTCTTGTCGCCGCGCGCAATCGGTTTGCCGACGAATACAATCTGTCAGAGGCAGAGATCGCCCGGGCGGCTACCGTTTGATGCGACGATAGCGATCTGAGGGTCGCGATCAGAACTCCTGATCGTCGCCATCATTGCTTTGCCACGGCTTCACAAGGTTGCCAAAGCGGGTAAAGCGCCCCTCAAAGCTGAGATCGACCGTGCCAATCGGCCCGTGCCGCTGCTTGCCGATCACAACTTCGGCGCGGCCGTGCAGGCGCTCCATTTCTTCTTGCCAGATCGCCATCTTGTCCAGCTCGTGATCGCCCGGTTTTTCACGCTCTTTATAATATTCCTCGCGGAACACGAACATTACGACGTCGGCGTCTTGTTCAATCGATCCGGATTCACGCAAATCCGACAGCTGCGGGCGTTTATCTTCGCGGTTTTCCACCTGACGCGACAACTGCGACAGGGCGATAACCGGAATATGCAGTTCTTTGGCGATGGCCTTGAGGCCCATCGTGATTTCCGAAATCTCGTTCACGCGGTTTTCGTTCTTGCCAGTGCCGCGCACCAGCTGAAGATAGTCGATGATCAACACATCCAGCCCGTGCGTCCGCTTTAGACGTCGCGCGCGTGCGGACAGTTGGCTGATCGGCAGGGCAGGCGTATCGTCAATATAAAGCGGGCAGGCCTCAAGCGCCTTGGCAGCATCCACAAAGCGCCGGAATTCGGCCTCGGTCATGTCACCCGACCGGATCTGCTGCGACGGGATTTCCGACGCTTCGGACAGGATTCGTGCGGCCAGCTGTTCGGCGCTCATCTCGAGGCTGTAAAAGCCCACAACGCCGCCCTCAACCGCACCTTCGGTGCCATCATGCAGGGTACCGCGACGATAGGCCTTGGCGACGTTGAACGCGATGTTTGTAGCAAGAGAGGTTTTCCCCATCGAGGGACGACCGGCTAGGATCAACAGGTCAGAAGGGTGCAAGCCGCCCAGCTTTTTATCCATATCAATCAGACCGGTGGATACGCCCGACAGGCCACCGTCACGTTGATAGGCGGCATTGGCCACATTAACCGCGTCCGTTACCGCCTTGAGAAAGCTTTGAAATCCGCTTTCTGTCTGGCCTTGCTCTGCCAGTTTGTAAAGCTGCTGTTCCGCTTCGACAATCTGCTCGCGCGGTTCCGACATCACATCGACCTGCGCGGCCTTGGCGGAAATATCACGACCCAGCTGGATCAAATCGCGGCGTACGGCCAGATCATAGATCATCTGCGCATAGTCACGCACAGCAAACGCACTGATCGCAGCACCGGCAAGACGCACCAGATAGGCGGGTCCACCCAGTTCTTTCAGACCCTCGTCATCCTCCATAAACGCCTTGAGCGTGACGGGGGAGGCAAGGTTGTTTTTTGCGATCCGCGCGCTGGCGATCTCGAAAATACGGGCGTGAACGGGGTCATAGAAATGCTTGGGCCCAATGATCGACGCCACGCGGTCGTAGATGTCGTTATTGGTCAAAATCGCGCCCAGCAGCTGCTGTTCTGCCTCGATCGAATGGGGCATGGTTTCGGGTGCCTGAACCGTCAGATCACTGGTGTTGATGCTGGAAATCTCGTTCACTTACCTTGTACCCCAATGATTGTTACCCGAGCCTCGGACTTAGCCGAACCGACAGGGATGCTGCAAATTGTATAACCTGTGGATAACCCTGTGCTGATGGAATACTACAGGATTTTGCGGAAAAATATATATCAACTACCAGATAGGGTAGCGGTTTTAGGATTTTTTCCGCGCGTCCTGCCATTCCTTCGGCGCATTCAGAAATGCTTCGACCTCGCTTAGGGTGTCTGCATCAAACGCTTTTTGGGCTTTGGCTTCGGCCAGAACGTCCCACCAGGTGCACAGGCTGTGCAGGCTAACCCCATGGTCACCCAAGGTCTTTTCAGTTTGTGGAAAAATGCCGTAATAAAAGATCACGGCTGTATGCGCACAGGTGGCCCCAGTCTCGCGAATCGCGTCGACAAAGCTGATCTTTGATCCACCATCGGTCGTCAGATCCTCGACCAGCAACACGCGCTGGCCTTCGGTCATCTCGCCCTCGATCCGCGCATTGCGCCCGTACCCTTTGGGCTTCTTGCGTACATAGGTCATCGGCAGTGCCATGCGTTCAGCGACCATCGCGGCAAAGGGGATACCTGCCGTTTCGCCACCGGCGATATTATCAAACGCTTCAAACCCCGCTTCGCGCATCACGGTGACAGTCAGAAAATCCATCAAGGTCGCCCGAATGCGCGGATAGCTGATCAGCTTGCGACAATCGATATAGGTCGGGCTTGGCAGACCTGACGCCAGCGTAAACGGCTCGGCTGCGTTAAAATGCACCGCCTTGATCTCAAGCAGCATCCGCGCCGTCAAACGGGCCATTTCGGTCGAATCGGGATAGCTGGTCGGGATCATCTGGGTCTCTTTCTTCTGGGGTGGCCTATGGCTTCTCTGGCTTTCAAATATCCTCGCCGAAGGCATAAAGTCTATGCCAATGGCGGATCAATCTAACGCGACGCTCCAATTCAGCGGCATCATCGGGTCAAACACAGTCACCGGCCCTTCGGGCGTGTCTATGTGGCTGGGGTATGTGGCAGGCGAACGGGTAAGCGTCATGGTTTGCGTATTTGCAGGCAGCCCGTAAAATGCGGGTCCATTCAGCGACACGAACCCCTCAAGCTTGTCCAGCGCGCCGTCCTGTTCGAACACTTCGGCGAGGATCGACATGGTGTTGGGGGCCGTAAAACATCCCGCACATCCGCAGGGCAACAGTTTGTTGGCATCGGTATGGGGGGCCGAATCCGTCCCGAGGAAGAACCGCGCATCACCCGATGTCGCCGCTTTGCGCAGGGCCAGCCGGTGGATTTCGCGTTTGGCGACGGGCAGGCAATAGTAATGCGGCTTGATCCCCCCGGCGAGGATATGATTCCGGTTGATCACCAGATGATGGGTGGTGATCGTGGCCCCAAGGTTTTCATCAGCCGACATGACATAGTCGGCGGCATCTGATGTGGTGATATGTTCCATCACCACCTTCAAACCCTGATGACGTTTGCGGATCGGGTCCATCACACGCTCGATAAACACGGCTTCGCGGTCAAAGATATCAATGGCAGGGTCGGTCACTTCGCCATGGGTGCACAGGGGCAGGCCGATTTCGGCCATGCGTTCCAGCACCGGTGCGACCTTGTCGAAATTCGAAACACCGCTGGCAGAATTGGTCGTCGCCCCGGCGGGGTAAAGCTTTACTGCGGTGATCAGGCCGCTGGCATGGGCTGCGGCGACATCGTCAGGATCGGTATCCTCGGTCAGGTACAGCGTCATCAACGGCGTGAAATCCGCGCCTTGGGGCAGGGCGGCCAAAATCCGGTCGCGGTAGGCCGCTGCATCCGCGCCGCGCACCACCGGGGGCACAAGGTTCGGCATGATGATCGCACGGGCGAAATGGGCGGCAGTATGCGGCAGCACAGCGCGCAGCATATCGCTGTCACGCAGGTGCAGGTGCCAATCATCGGGGCGTCGAAGCGTCAGTGTTTGTGTCATAGCCGATCAGCTAGCACAGGGGCATGATCCGCACCAGAGGCGCGCGAAATTTCCCGCGCGGGATTCGATGTCGTGATCGGGGGGGCTTACATCGCCCCCGATGATTTTGTGTCCGGCTTGGTGTTGTCGTCCACAGTATCCGGCGCATCATCCGGCATCGCAACCGGCTCAATTGGTGCCTCTACCGCATCCAGCTTAGGCTCAACCACCGCGTCTGCTGCATCGGTTGGCTTTTGGGCCTCCGCTTGCTGCTTCAACTCGGCTTCGATCGTCTTTTGCTTGCGGGCGAAACGCGGCGCTTGCATCCGCGCGTTCACATAGTGGCACAGATGCAGGATCAATTTCTTACGATCCTGTGCTTCCAGCGTCACCAGCAGCGACTTCAAATAGTTGCGGTGGTCGCGCCGCGCCCGGTAAAGCGTGGCAAAGCTGAACGCGTTCAACTGGCCATCTGCTGCAAGCTTTAGCAATGTTTCCAGCTGGTCGATCTGCAACAGCTCGCTTTGCAAGGCGAGACCCATATGCGGCATGCGCAGTTTGGTGACATTCGGTCGCGTGAACAGCGCGGCATGCATGGCATCCAGTGTCACCTTCGGATCATAAAGAACAAAGGCACTCGCCGCAGCATCCAGCATATCGGGCGCATACCCATAGCGCGACGTAAAATCGGTGCGGCGCATTTCAACAAACCGGTCGTCCCATTCCGTGACCCGTGGGTCCAGCGTGGCTTGGGGTTGAATCATCACGACCTGCGCGCCGGGGGACGCCACCGAGTAGGCCGCCGCCGCATAGCCACCGGGGCCCGCGCCATAGAAAATCACCCGCTCAAATTTATCAAAAAACCCGTCATCAATAAGTGTGTCAAAGCAGTCATAGACGGCTGGATCGCGAAACCACGTGTCTCCTTCGCTGGCGATACACAGATGTGACCAGCCATAGGTGCGCACCATTTCCCATCCCAACGGGTGCGACATTTCCGATAACGCGCGCATGCCGTTGACCGTCTCGAATGTCACCAGCAAGGTTGGTTTGCGCTCAACAAAGATCGCGTAATGCTTGTCGCCCAGGTTCTCAAAGAAACCGTCTTCCTCGGCCACTTCGGACACGGCCTGCAACCAGTCATCCTTTGGCAGGCCCGTCAGTGGGGCGTCGATCGTGAAGGGTGCGTCGATCATTGTTGCGTCCTCATTCGATTTTACGCGTATTTTTAACATTGTTAACTAAATTTAGCCGCGCAATACGGCACAAATACGGTAAATCCATGGGAGTTTAGGGCAAAAGTGGGCCATTTTCGGCGTCGCTGCCTTGAGGTGATACTTAGGGATAGCGGGCCCGCTGCGCCGCCAAAACGACCTTGGCCCTTGACCACAAGGCATCAGAATGCACCTTTGGTGCTCCAAGGGGGACGCCATGACTGATTTATCGTCAATCGACGCCGTGCAAACGATGCTAGAGAGCCAAGGCTATGTGTGTGGCCGCGCTCTGGGTACGGTGGTTTTTCTCAGCTTGACCCTTGGCCGCCCGCTGTTCCTCGAGGGAGAGGCAGGCGTCGGTAAAACCGAGATTGCCAAGGCATTGGCCGCAGGGCTGAACCGCAAATTGATCCGGCTGCAATGCTACGAGGGTCTGGATGCGTCCTCTGCCGTGTATGAATGGAATTTTCCCGCACAGATGGTGGCAATCCGCACCGCCGAGGCCGCAGGCGACGCCTCGCGCAAGGCGCTGACGACTGAACTCTTTAGCGATGACTTCCTGATTGAACGCCCGCTGCTCGAGGCAATGCGCCCGGACGAACGTGGTGCCCCGATCCTGCTGATCGACGAAGTGGACCGCACCGATGCCCCGTTCGAGGCGTTTCTTCTCGAGGCGCTCAGCGACTTTCAGGTGACGATCCCGGAGTTGGGCACGATCAAAGCCCCTGAACCGCCCATCGTGATCCTGACCTCCAACCGCACCCGTGAAGTCCACGACGCGCTCAAACGCCGCTGCTTGTATCATTGGGTCGACTACCCGGATTTTGACCGTGAAATGGAAATCCTCGCTGCCCGCGCCCCCGAAGCGTCTACATCCCTCAGCCGCGAGGTCGTCGCCTTTGTCCAGCAACTGCGGACCGAAGACCTGTTCAAGAAACCCGGCGTGGCGGAAACCATCGACTGGGCCAAATGCCTTCTGGCGCTTGATGTGATCAATCTCAGCCCCGAAGTCATCGCCGATACCCTCGGCGCGATCTTGAAATACCAAGACGACATCGCCAAACTTCACGGCTCAGAGGCCAAGCGCATTCTCGACCAAGCCCAAGCGTCGCTCGACCCCGCAAAATGATCGCCTTTCCTATTCCAAATGGCGATAAATCCTCGGGGGTTTGGGGGCAGACAGCCCCCATGACATAATAATTATGGTCGAACTTCCGGAACTCGAACTCCCCGATAACCCCAAACTCGCGGGCAACATCACGCATTTCGCCCGCGCCTTGCGCCGTGCAGGGCTGCCCATTGGGCCGGGCCGTGTCATTGACGCCATTCGCGCGGTCTCGGCGGCGGGCTTTACCGACAAGGTGGATTTCTACTGGGCGCTGCATGCGTGTTTTGTGAACCGCCCCGAACACCGCCGAGTGTTTGCGCAATTGTTCCGGCTGTACTGGCGCGACCCGCGCTATCTTGAACATATGATGGCCGCGATGCTGCCAGCCATTCGTGGCGTGCAGGAAGACCGCCCCGCCCAAGCCGCCGAAAAACGCGCAGCGGAGGCATTGCTGGACGGCGCGCAAGCCCCCCAGAACGAGGGCGAGGAAAAAGAACCCGAGGAAACATTGGTCGAGGTTGACGCCAGTCTTACCATGTCCACCCAAGAACGCCTGCGTACGCTGGATTTCGAACAGATGAGCCTTGCCGAAATGGCCGAAGCCAAACGGATGTTGGCGCGGTTGACCTTGCCGGTGAAACCGATGCCATCGCGGCGCAGCATGACATCACCGCAAGGGCGCATCGATATTCAAAAAACCATGCGCGCAGCCCTGCGGCGCGGCGGAGAGATGGACAAGCTGGCGTTTAAAAAACCGCGTCCGCGCTATCCTAATCTGGTTGTGCTTTGCGACATCTCAGGCTCGATGAGCCAATATTCCCGTGTGGTACTGCATTTCCTGCACGCGGTCAGCAATTCCAAGGGGGCAGGCTGGGCCAAGGTGCATGCCTTTACCTTTGGCACGCAGCTGACCAATATCACCCGCCATCTGGCCACCCGCGACGTTGATGCGGCCCTCAAGGCCGCTGGCGCGCAGGCGCAGGATTGGGAAGGCGGCACGCGCATCGGATCCTGTATCGAGGCGTTCAACCGCGATTGGTCGCGGCGGGTCATGGGGCAGGGCGCTGTGGTATTGTTGATCACCGACGGGTTGGACCGCGATAACCCTGATGATCTGGCCCGGCACATGCAACGTCTGCATCTGACCGCGCGGCGGCTGATCTGGCTTAACCCCTTGCTGCGGTGGGACGGTTTCGCGCCCAAGGCCGCAGGCATCCGCGCGATGTTGCCGCATGTGGACAGTTTTCGCGCGGGCCATTCCATTGCGTCGCTCGAGGAGCTGGCCGCCGTGATTTCCCGCCCCGATGACATGGGCGAGAAAGCACGGCTTATGGGGATGCTTGAGCCCCCGAAGACCTGAGGTGATCACCAAGAAAAAAGCCCCGCCAAACAGATGTTTAGCGGGGCTTTGGCATTTTATGATACGTTAGTATCAGCTTTAGGCAAAGGTCTCGGCGAAGGTGCCGCGGTATGTGGCGCTTAGGTCTGCCAGCGGGGCAGTGACACCACCAAGGCTGACCTGATCGCCGCCGAATTTACCGACGCTTTCCAGATGCAACCCGGCCTCTGACGCTGCAATCATCAGCGCCTCGGCCTGATCAAAGTTGCAGGCGATCAGATAGCGCGCCTGATCTTCGCCAAACAACGTCTGAGTGTCCGCTGAATCAAGCGAAATGCCAACACCTGCTGCGTCCGCCATTTCAAACGCGGCCAAGGCAAGGCCTCCGTCGGACAGGTCTGTACAGGCTTTGATCATCTCGCGGTTGTTGCGGATAAATTCGCCATGGGCTTTCTCGGCGGCCAGATCGACACTCGGCGCATCGCCGTCGCGGCGATTAAACACCTCGAGCAGCAATGCAGACTGGCCCAAGTGACCCTCTGTCGCGCCCAGAACCAGCGCCACATGACCGTCGCGCACGTCTTTGCCGATGATGTCATCGATATGGTTCAACAGGCCTACAGCACCGATTGTGGGGGTGGGCAGGATGCCTTTGCCGTCGGTTTCATTGTACAGCGACACGTTGCCGGACACGATGGGCATATCCAGCGCCGATACCGCTTCGCTGATGCCTTTGATGGCGCAGACGAACTGGCCCATGATTTCGGGCTTTTCGGGGTTGCCAAAGTTCATGTTGTCAGTGGTTGCCAAGGGCAAGGCCCCGACGGCGCACAGGTTACGGTAGGCTTCGGCGACGGCCTGTTTGCCACCCTCGAAAGGGTTGGCTTTGACATAGCGCGGCGTGACATCCGAGGTGAAAGCGATGGCTTTGTCGGTGCCGTGTACCCGCACAATGCCTGATCCCAGACCGGGGGTGCGGGCGCTGTCGCCCATAACCATGGTGTCGTATTGTTCGTAAACCCACTCTTTGGAGGCATAGTTCGGGCTGGCCACCAGCGCGCGCAATCCGTCGATGGGATCAATGCCCGGCACATCCGACAGCGGTTGGGCGGCAGGTGTTTCGACCCAGGGGCGGTCATATTCGGGGGCGTTGCCAGACAGCGCTTTCAGCGGCAGGTCGGCTTTGACCTCGCCGTTGAGCACGATCAGGAAGCGGTCCTCGGCGATTGTTTCACCAACGATAGCGAAATCAAGGTCCCATTTGTCGAACACGGCTTTGGCTTCTGCCTCAAGCTCGGGGCGCAGAACCATCAGCATGCGTTCTTGGGATTCCGACAGCATCATTTCGTAGGCGGTCATGTTGAGTTCGCGGGTCGGCACCTTTTCAAGGTCCAGACGCACACCAAGGTTGCCCTTGTCGCCCATTTCCACGGCGGAACAGGTCAGGCCCGCTGCGCCCATGTCCTGAATGGAAATAACAGCACCGGTGGCCATCAGTTCAAGCGTGGCTTCCATCAGGCGCTTTTCGGTGAAGGGGTCACCGACCTGCACTGTGGGGCGTTTGTCTTCGATCGTGTCGTCAAATTCGGCCGATGCCATTGTGGCACCGCCAACACCGTCGCGGCCGGTTTTGGCCCCAAGGTACACGACGGGCATGCCAACGCCGGAGGCTGCGGAATAGAAAATCTTGTCTGTGTCGGCGAGACCGGCAGCGAAAGCATTCACAAGGCAGTTGCCGTCATAGGCCGTGTCAAAGCGGACTTCGCCGCCAACGGTCGGCACGCCAAAGCAGTTGCCGTAGCCACCAACGCCTGCGACCACACCATGTACCAGCTGGCGCGTCTTGTGGTGTTCAGGAGAGCCGAAGCTGAGCGAGTTCATCGCAGCAATCGGTCGTGCGCCCATGGTAAAGACGTCGCGCAGAATGCCGCCAACGCCCGTCGCCGCACCCTGATAAGGTTCGATGTAGGAGGGGTGGTTGTGGCTTTCCATCTTGAAAACCAGCGCCTGACCGTCACCAATGTCTACGATGCCCGCGTTTTCGCCGGGGCCGCAAATGACCTGTGGTCCTTCGGTGGGCAGGGTACGCAGCCATTTCTTGGATGACTTATAGGAACAATGTTCGTTCCACATCGCCGAGAAAATCCCAAGCTCTGTAAACGTCGGTTCGCGGCCGATGATATCAAGCAGCCGCTTGTATTCGTCGTCGTTGATGCCGTGGCTTGCGATAAGTTCTGGCGTGATGGCTGGTTCGGTCATGGTGCGGATATCCCCCTAGCAGATATGGCGGTACTCTTAGAGTAAGCCTGCCGCGGGGAAAAGGCCAAAGGACCGGTGAGTGATTGCCAAAAAAAAGGCCGAGCATAAAGCTCGGCCAAGTCCAACAGGGAGGTATGAAGTGACAGCCCAAAGGCGTCGGTCTTCATACTGCCCAATTAGGTGGCACCTTTGCATGGATCAAGGCTGAACTTTAAAAAACGCGGCATGCCCGCTATGCGAAAAATGCATAGCTATTCGCTGCGGCGGTCCCGCAGGTGTTTGCGGTGGGTGATGATCTCGTCTTGGACAAAGTCCTTGAATGCAGCAACTCGTTTCGAGGCGCGCAATTCTTCGGGGTAGGCCAGAAACACGGGCACATCCGCCGACTCGGTATCGGGAAGAACCTGCACAAGGTCCGGGAAGTCTTCGGTCAGGTAATCCGGCAGGACGCCGATGCCCAGATGGTGGATGACCCCCTGAAGAACGCCGAAATAGTTATTCACGGTCAACATGGATCGCACGTCATGCATCATAAGCTGTTGAACAAGGGTCAAACCGGCATTCACCTGATCGCTTTCGGTGTTCTGGCAGATCAACCGGTGTTCTGACATATCCTCGAGCCGTTGTGGCGTGCCGTGTTCAGCCAAATAGGTGGGGGATGCGTATAGGCACATCTTGATCATCATCAGCTTTTTGCGGACCAGATCGGCCTGCGACGGCTCTTTCATGCGGATCGCAACATCAGCTTCGCGCATGGGCAAATCCAGCACGCGCTCTTCCAACATCAGGTCCACTTTAAGGTCCGGGTATTTCTCGTAGAGCTTGGGCAGGCGCGGGGCGAGCCACAAAGTACCAAAGCCGGTGGTGGTGGTCACACGCAATTCGCCAAATACTTCTTCTTCGCTATCGCGAATGCGGGCGGCGGCGGTATCGAGCCGTTTGCTCATCGCGACGGTGGCATCAAACAACAGCTCGCCCTGTTCGGTCAGTATCAGGCCGCGGGCATGGCGGTGGAAAAGATTGGTGTTTAGCTGTTCCTCAAGCCCGCGGATCTGCCGACTGACAGCCGATTGCGACAGGTTCAGTTTGTCACCCGCGTGGGTCAGGCTGCCGGCGTCTGCGACAGCGTGAAAAATCCTGAGCTTGTCCCAATCCATGAGGACTTCCTTTGTTAAGGATAATCTTTAGTTAAAGACTACCGTCTTTGCGCCAACTGGGTGTTGAAAACAACCCTTACCAGTGCTGCAAGGCACAGTAGCCCAGTAAAGATAAATATCCCATTGTTTATGTCGATTATTTAATCGTTTTGTCTAATCGCGTCTCGGAAACACAACGCTAGACAGGTCAGCTTTTATGACCTAGATTGATGCGTATGGATCAATCGCTCGTACGGGAGGACGCGCTATGGGTACGCAAAAGATTTCTTTGAATGATCGGTTCGACTTGGAAAAGTCCCCCGTTTTGCTGAACGGTACGCAGGCTTTGGTGCGTATGATGATGATGCAAAAAGCGCGCGACCGGGCCGCAGGGCTGAACACCGCTGGCTATGTCACCGGCTATCGTGGATCGCCACTGGGTGCCGTTGATTTGCAAATGGAACGCGCGGCCAAGCCTTTGGCTGAATATGACGTATTGTTCGAGGCCGGATTAAACGAAGACTTGGCCGCGACCGCCCTTTGGGGGTCCCAGCAGGCCGAATTGCGCGGCGAAGGTAAATACGACGGTGTCTTTGGCCTGTGGTACGGCAAGGGGCCGGGGGTTGACCGTTCGGGCGATGTGATGCGCCACGCCAATATGGCGGGATCGTCCAAGCACGGCGGTGTGTTGATGGCGATGGGGGATGATCACACCGGTGAATCCTCGACCGTGCTGCACCAATCCGAATGGGCGATGGTCGATGCCTATATGCCCGTGGTCAGCCCGGCAGGCGTGCAAGAGATACTGGATTACGGCATCTATGGTTGGGCACTAAGCCGTTTCAGCGGCCTTTGGGTCGGTCTCAAGACGATGAAAGACACGGTCGAGGCGACGTCCGTCGTGAATGGTGATCCGAACCGGATGAAGTTGGTCACGCCGCAGTTCGACATGCCAGAAGGCGGGCTGAACATCCGTTTGGTTGACACGCCCCATCTGCAAGAAGCGCGGATGATCGACCACAAACGCTATGCTGCCGAGGCGTTCAGCCATGCCAACAAGATGGACAAACGCATGTGGGGCAAGGCGGGTGCCAAGATCGGCATCGCGGCGGCGGGTAAGAACTGGCTGGACGTAATCCACGCCATGAGCTTGCTTAACATCGACGAGAACGAAGCCGAACGTCTGGGAATCACCCTTTACAAGATCGGCCAGACTTTCCCGTTGGACATGAAGGGTTTCCACGCTTGGGCCGAGGGCCTTGATCTGGTGGTCGTGGTCGAGGAAAAGCGCAAGCTGATCGAGGTACAGATCAAAGAGGCGTTGTTTTCCGACACCCATCGGCGTGTCTATGGGTGGCACAAGGGCGGCGGTGCCGGGATGGAGCATGGCGAAGAGCTGTTCCCGACCCGCGGCGCGCTTGACCCGATCTGGATCGCCGAAAAGCTGGGCGGAATCTTTATCGAAGAAGGCCGCAACACCGATGGCATCAAAGCGGGGATGGAGGCGCTGGACACAGCGCGCCGTGCTGATAACGCCGAAGATATTGCCGCACGTGTGCCGTATTTCTGTTCGGGCTGTCCGCATAACTCGTCCACCAAAGTGCCGGATGGCAGCCGCGCCTATGCGGGGATCGGCTGTCATTATATGGTGCAGTGGATGGATCGCGAAACCACAGGGTTTACCCATATGGGGGGCGAAGGCGCGAACTGGATCGGTGAATCGCGTTTCTCGACCCGCGAACATGTGTTCCAGAACCTGGGCGACGGGACCTATAACCACTCGGGCATTCAGGCGATCCGCGCCGCTGTCGCCGCGAAAACCAACATTACCTATAAAATCCTGTATAATGATGCGGTTGCCATGACCGGCGGCCAGCACAACGAAGGCGATCTGGACGCGCCGCGCATTGTCGCCGAATTGCAAGCAATGGGCGTGCAGAACATTGCCGTGGTCTATGACGAGAAAGAAGACGTGGACCCGGCAGCCTTCAAGGGCGTTCCAATGCACGAGCGTGCCGATCTGCAAACGGTCCAAGAGGATTTCACCAAGCACAAAGGCGTCAGCGCCATCGTCTATATCCAGACATGTGCCGCTGAAAAACGCCGTCGTCGCAAGCGCGGGCTGTTTCCCGACCCCGACAAGCGCGTGTTTATCAACACGGATGTCTGCGAGGGCTGTGGCGATTGCGGTGTGCAATCCAACTGTGTGTCTATCGTTCCGGCCGAGACGGAGCTGGGGCGCAAACGGGCGATTGATCAATCCTCCTGCAACAAGGATTTTTCCTGCGTCAAAGGGTTCTGTCCGTCTTTCGTGACGCTTGAGGGCGCAAAAATCCGCAAGGACCCGACGACTGAGGTCAAGATACCTGATCTGCCGTTGCCTGCGTTGCCCGCCATTGATGGCACGTTCAACGTGGTGATTACCGGTGTCGGCGGCACAGGCGTTGTCACCATCGGTGCCGTGTTGGCGCAGGCCGCCCAGATCGACCGCAAAGGCGCTGGGATGATGGAAATGGCGGGGCTGGCCCAAAAGGGTGGTGCCGTGCATATTCACTGCCGATTGGCCAACCGCCCCGAAGACATCAGCGCCATTCGTGTGGCGACGGGCGAGGCTGACGCGCTGATTGGTGGCGATCTGGTGGTGTCTGCAGGTACCAAAACGCTGGGTCTGACCCGCGCTGGGCGCACAGGCGCAGTGGTGAATTCGCATCAGATCATCACGGGCGACTTTACCCGCGATACCGAATTCCAGATGCCTTACGATCGCTTGACACTCGCGCTTGAGGCGCGGTTGAAAGACGATGTGGCGCTGTTTGATGCGTCCGATCTGGCCAAGGCGACCTTGGGGGATTCGATCTATTCCAACATGATGATTTTCGGCGCGGCGTGGCAAAAGGGGCTGGTGCCCTTGTCTTTGGACGCGCTGCAAGAAGCGATCCGCCTGAATGGCGCTGCCGTTGAACGCAACCTCAAAGCGTTCGATCTGGGCCGTTGGGCAGTCTTGTATCCGGCAGAGGCGGCACAGGTTACCACGCCAAATGTGGTGCAGCTTCCCAAGTCGCTGGACGAAAAGATCAACTTCCGCATGGACCATCTGACGGCCTATCAGGGCAAGGGGCTGGCAAAACGCTATGGCCGGATGCTGGAACAAATCACCGACAGGGCGCTTAAGGAAGCCATGGCCTTGGGGTATCACAAGCTGCTGTCGTATAAGGATGAATACGAGGTTGCCCGTTTGCTGAAAATGACGCGTGCCAAGGTGGATGCCGAATTCGACGGTGCTCCTAAAATCAACTTTAACCTTGCCCCGCCGATGCTGTCGAAAACCGGCGCGGATGGACGCCCGATGAAACGCGCGTTTGGCGAATGGCTGGAAACGCCGCTTGCCGTGTTGAAGCGGCTCAAGTTCCTGCGCGGTACGCCTTTTGATCCGTTTGGCCGGACCGAGGAACGCCGCATGGAGCGGGCGTTGATCAAGCAGTACGATGCAGACATGAAAGATGTGTTGCCCAAATTGACCGACCAAACCCGCGATGCCATTATCGCGCTGGCCGAACTGCCCTTGCAAATCCGTGGTTTTGGCCCGGTGAAACAGGCAAACGAGGCAAAGGCGGCCAAACGGCGCGAGGAGTTGCTGAGCGTGATCCGCGCAGGGGGCACAACGACGTCAAAAGCGGCAGAATAGCGGCTGATTGTCATGTATTTGTCATGAAATCGGCATATGGCAGAGCTGTTATCCAATAAGGAGCCTGAAATGGGCCAGCTCAAGCCGCTTTCTGCCCGCGAAATCAGTTATGCCTATTCGGCGCGCAGCAAACCGGGCCGTGCCTTCATCCGGTTGATGGAAAACTCCACCGGCAGATTGGCGCTGATGAAACGGGCGTCGGGCTATGAACAGGATATGGCTGCCGGCGGGTGCTTTTTTGATGTGATGGCGCGGCGCTACGGGCTGAGCTTGGATGTTGTGGGCGGTGGTTTGGACAGTATTCCTGCCACGGGCCCCGTCATCTTTCTTGCCAACCATCCATACGGTATTCTTGACGGGTTAATGTTAGGTCACATCATGTCGCGTACGCGGCCTGATTTTAAGATCATGGCGCATTCGGTGTTCAACCGCGCGCCAGATTTGAACAAACACCTCCTGCCGATCAGCTTTGACGAAACCAAAGATGCAATCGCGCTAAACCTTCATACCCGCAAGACGGCGCTGGATTATCTGGGGCAGGGCGGGGCCGTGGGCATCTTCCCGGGGGGAACCGTCAGCACCGGCGCGCGCCCGTTTTCCAAACCAATGGACCCAAGCTGGCGCAGTTTTACCGCGCGGATGATCGCCAAGTCGCAAGCCGTTGTTGTACCTATCTATTTCGACGGCCACACCAGCCGTATGTTCCAGATTGCCAGCCATTTGCACAGCAGTTTGCGCATGGGGCTGCTGATCAAGGAGTTCCGCAAACGGGTCGATACGCCCGTGCGTGTTGTGATCGGCGACCCGATTGGCAGAAACGTGCTGAACCCTTTGTCCAAAGACGCAAAAGCGATGATGGATTTCCTGCGCAAAGCCACGTATGACTTGTCACCGGACCCGGGCAAAATCTTTGACCTGGGCTTTGAATTTGAAGATCGGCATCGCGCCGACAGGTGACGGCAAGAAAACATGGCAGTTGGTATTTTCGATTCGGGCCTTGGCGGGCTTACCGTTTGGGACGCTGTGCAGGCGCAGTTGCCCGATGTGGATTTCGTTTATCTGGCCGATAGCGCGCATGCGCCTTATGGCGTGCGGACGGCGGATGACATCTATAATTTGACGGTTGCCGCGACCCAGCGGTTGTTTGACGCGGGCTGCGATCTGGTGATTTTGGCCTGTAACACCGCATCGGCTGCCGCCTTGCGGCGGATGCAGGAATCCTGGGTGCCGTCGGATAAACGCGTTTTGGGTGTCTTTGTCCCCCTGATCGAGGCAATGACCGAACGCGAATGGGGCGATAATTCCCCCCCGCGCGAGGTGGATCTGAAACATGTGGCGTTGTTCGCAACACCTGCGACAGTCGCCAGCCGGGCGTTTCAACGCGAACTGGCGTTTCGGGCGATCGGCGTCGACGTCGAGGCCCAAGCCTGTGGTGGCGTTGTGGATGCGATCGAGGACGGTGATTTCATTCTCGCCGAGGCGCTGGTGCGTAGCCATGTGGATGCGTTGCAACGCAAAATGCCACATCCGCAAGCAGCTATTCTGGGCTGCACGCATTACCCGCTGATGGAAGAAACCTTTCGCGACGCGCTTGGCCCGGACGTCAAAGTGTTCAGTCAGGCCAATCTGGTGGCGCGCAGTCTGGGCGACTACCTGAAGCGGCATCCCAATATGATGGGGACCGGCATGGCCGCGTTCCTGACCACGGGTGACCCCAAGAAAGTCAGCAGCCGCGCGACGCAATTCTTGCGACGACCACTGACATTTCAGGCTGCATAACACTTTTACTTCTTTTCCAAACGGAACCCGACATGATGTATAATATCGCTATTCTTGGTGCCTCTGGGTACACAGGTGCTGAACTGATCCGGCTGATTGCCAACCATTCGTCTATGCAAATCAAGGCTTTGGGCGCGAACTCTAAAGCTGGTCAAACCATGGCCGAGGTGTTTCCGCATCTGCGCCATCTGGATCTGCCATCGCTGGTCTTGATCGAGGAGATTGACTTCTCGCAGATCGATCTGTGCTTTTGCGCGCTGCCACATAAAACCAGCCAAGAGGTCATCGCGGCCCTGCCCAAAGACCTGAAAATCGTGGACCTGTCCGCCGATTTCCGGCTGCGCGACCCTGCGGAATACACAAAATGGTACGGCAATCCCCATGCCGCGCTTGAGCAGCAGAAAGAGGCGGTTTACGGGTTGACCGAATTCTACCGTGACGAGATCAGCCAAGCACGGCTGGTTGCAGGGACGGGCTGTAATGCGGCGACAGGGCAGTTCGCGCTGCGGCCCTTGATTGAAAAGGGCGTGATTGATCTGGATGATATCATCCTTGATCTGAAATGCGCTGTGTCCGGTGCAGGTCGGTCGCTTAAGGAAAATCTGCTACACGCCGAGCTGTCCGAGGGGTATCACGCATATGCCGTTGGCGGGACGCATCGGCATCTGGGCGAGTTTGACCAGGAATTTTCGGCCGTCGCTGGCCGCCCGGTCAAAGTGCAGTTTACCCCGCATCTGATCCCCGCCAACCGCGGTATTCTGGCGACCGTCTATGTCAAAGGCGATGCGCAGGTGATCCATGATACATTGGCGGCGGCCTATGGGGACGAGCCGTTCATTCAAGTGCTGCCCAGGGGCGAAGCCCCGAGCACGCGGCATATTCGCGGGTCGAATTTTTGCCACATCGGCGTTGTTGCCGACCGCATTGACGGGCGCACAATCGTGATTGCCGCGCTGGATAACCTGACAAAGGGGTCAAGCGGGCAGGCGTTGCAAAATGCCAATCTGATGTTAGGTATTGAAGAGACCGAGGGGCTGATGATGGCCCCGCTATTTCCCTGAGGGTGCATGAAAAGTCTTAAAAAGCAGCGTCGGATTCAAGTAATCGCAGTGGCGGTGGTGGCATTGGTGCTGTCCACCGCATTGATAGGTTATGCGATGCGCGACGGCATTAACTTTTTCCGCGCCCCAAGTCAGGTGATCGCAGAACCACCCGGCCCGAACGAGGTATTTCGGATCGGTGGTCTGGTCGTCGAAGGGTCGCTGATCCGTGGAGATGGCGAGACAATCCGCTTTTCCGTAACCGATGGCGGGGCAATTGTTCCTGCGACCTATACCGGCGTGCTGCCCGATTTGTTCGAGGAAAAACAAGGCATGGTTGGCACGGGGCGCTACATTAACGGCGTCTTTGAAGCGACTGAAATTCTTGCCAAACATGACGAAACTTATATGCCCAAGGAAGTCATTGACGCGTTGAAAGATCAAGGCGTCTACGTGGAGCCTGAAAGCTAGGACCGAACGGACCGCTTTTCATACGTTAACGAAAGACCCTGCACCTTTGCGCCACTGAAACGTGCAAAGGGGTGGGCAGATGATTTCGGTCCAAGACATCGCAAGAGCCATTGTTGCCCGTGAAGGCGGGTTCGTGAACGACCCGGATGATCCGGGCGGGGTCACGAATTTTGGCGTCACACTTCACACAATGCGCCGCTTGGGTATTGATTTGAACGATGACGGCGCGGTTGATCAGCGTGATCTGCAACAGCTCACGCAAAACGACGCGGTCGATATATTCATCCAACACTATTTCCACGCGCCCCAGATCGCTGGCCTGCCCGAGGCGCTGCACGCAAGCGTGTTCGATATGTATGTGAACGCGGGCGGTAATGCGGTGAAAATCTTGCAACGGCTCTTGCGGACAATGGGATACGACATCGCTGTCGATGGCGCGCTTGGCACCCAAAGCCATACGGCCGCCCATGATGCCTATGGCAGGGGACCCAAGGAAATGGTGGACGCCTACGGCATCGCGCGGCGGAATTACTATTTCAGGCTGGCAGATCGCCGCCCCGCGAGCCGCAAATACGCGCGCACAAGGGGCGGGGGTAAAGGCGGGTGGATCAAACGGGCAGAAGAATTCATTGCCCCGAAATACCACCTTAGCGCGTCAGCATTCAGTGAAAGGACAGCGTCATGGGGATGATCGACAAGGTTATCGGGTTGGTATTCGGCAACGGCGGCACGATGGTGCGCGACACGGTCGAAGTGTTTCGTGAAAACGCCGAAAAGGGCGCGCAGCGCTCTGCGGCGACACAGGATCAGGCGATGGCGCAATATGCCGCCGAGTTTGCGATTGAACGCAAGGGCCGGTTTGACCGCTTTATGGACGGGTTGAACCGGGTGCCGCGCCCCGCACTGGCGCTTGGCACGCTTGGGCTGTTCGTGGCCGCCATGGTCGATCCGATCTGGTTCGCCGCGCGCATGCAAGGGATTGCGCTGGTGCCCGAGCCGTTATGGTGGTTGCTGGGCGTGATCGTGTCGTTCTATTTCGGTGCACGGCATCAGGTGAAAACCCAGGAATTCCAACGCTCTATCGTGCGTACGATCGCGCAGGTGCCTCAGGTGGTGGGCAACATCAGGTCGATCAATGCCCTGCGCCACGATTCGGTTCAGGTGGCTGCGACAAGGGCAGATGCGGCCCTGTCTTTGGCGGTGATCGAGGATGCGGAAAACCCCGCACTAGAGGATTGGCGCAAAGCAGCGGCCTAGCTGCGACGCTTTGCGCGCCAAGGGGGCGTGAATGGGCATGGCAAGGTGCGCGTTTGCGGCCTATAATGCAGTATGATTACAGAACTCGGACATTTCGCCCTTATCCTTGCCTTTGGTGTGGCCATTTTCCAGATGGTTGTGCCGCTGATCGGTGCCTATAAACGCTGGCCCGGTTGGATGGCCGCCGCAGAGCCCGCAGCCGGGGCGCAATTCGCGCTGACGGCGCTGGCTTTCGGCGCATTGATGTGGGCGTTTATCACCTCGGATTTCTCGTTGCGTTTGGTGGTTTTGAACAGCCATTCGATGAAGCCGATGCTGTATAAAATCAGCGGCACATGGGGCAATCACGAGGGATCGATGCTGCTCTGGGTGCTGATCGTATCGCTGTTTGGCGCAATGGCCGCATGGTTTGGCGGCAACTTACCGCAAAGCTTACGCGCCCGCGTGTTGGCGGTTCAGGCGGCCATCGGCGTTGCGTTTTATGCGTTTATTCTATTCACGTCGAACCCGTTTTTGCGCCTTGCGACACCGCCCTTTGACGGGCAGGACTTGAACCCGCTGTTGCAAGACCCGGGCTTGGCCTTTCACCCGCCGTTCCTTTATTTGGGCTATGTTGGCCTGTCGATGACCTTCAGTTTTGCCGTTGCCGCCCTGATCGAAGGGCGCATTGACGCGGCATGGGGCCGTTGGGTGCGCCCATGGACATTGGCGGCCTGGATTTTCCTGACAATCGGCATCGCGCTTGGGTCTTGGTGGGCCTATTACGAGCTCGGCTGGGGCGGTTTCTGGTTCTGGGATCCCGTTGAAAACGCTTCCTTTATGCCTTGGCTTTTGGCGGCTGCGTTGTTGCATTCAGCCGTTGTGGTGGAAAAACGCGAGAGCTTGAAAAGCTGGACGATCCTGCTGGCGATCCTTGCGTTCGGCTTTTCACTGATCGGCACGTTTATCGTGCGCTCGGGCTTGCTGACGTCCGTCCATGCCTTTGCCAACGATCCTGAACGCGGGGTGTTCATTTTGATGATCATGGCGTTCTTCATGGGCGGTGCTTTGGTGTTGTTCGCGATGCGTGCCTCCGCCCTTGAGGCGAAGGGCGTGTTCAGCATCGTCAGCCGCGAATCTGCTTTGCTGGTGAATAACGTGTTGCTCGCAGTTGCGTGTTTCGTCGTGTTTATCGGGACGATGTGGCCACTGCTGGCCGAGATGTTTTTTGACCGTAAGCTAAGCGTGGGTCCGCCGTTCTTTAACGCGGCGTTCACGCCCTTTATGGTACTGCTAGGGCTGTTCTTGCCGATTGGATCGGCGATGCCGTGGAAACGTGCGCAGATCAGCCGCGTGCTGAAACCGCTGCGCTATGTTTTCGTGCTGGCGATGGCGCTTGGCTGTTTGGCCTATGTGATACAGACCGGCCGCAGCCTTTTGGGCCCGGTTGGGATGTTCTTGGGTGCATGGATCGTGATGGGTGCAGTCGTTGACCTGTTGGGCCGTACCGGGCGCGGGCAGGGGCGGTTGCGTCGCCTGTCACGTCTGCCACGGGCGGATTGGGGCAAGGTGACCGCGCATTCGGGGCTTGGCGTGACCATGGCCGGGATCGCGGGCCTGATGGCTTGGAACATTGATGACATTCGCGCCGTGCCCATCGGTGGCACGATTGATGTGGGCAGCTATTCCGTTCAGCTTGATAATGTTGAACGGTCGCAGGGGCCGAACTATGTCGCGACGACTGGCTATGTGACCTTGTTCCAAGATGGCGTTGAAATTGCGCAACTGCGCCCGGAAAAACGGTTCTATCCGGTGGCGCAGATGCCAACGACTGAAGCGGCGATTGATTACAACCTGCTGCGCGACGTCTATGTGGTGATCGGGGATGAACAAGACACCGGCGGCTGGGTCATACGAACCTATGTCAAACCTTTGACAAACTGGATCTGGATCGGCTGCGCGCTGATGGCTTTGGGCGGTTTGCTTAGCCTCACGGACAGACGGTTTCGGGTGGCTGCGGGTGCGGCGAAACGCGCAACACCGGTGCCAGCGGAATGAGGGCGCTTTTGATAGCGCTCATGTTGCTGGTCACGCCCGCTTGGGCCGTGCAACCGGATGAAATCCTGTCAGATCCGGTGCTTGAGGAGCGGGCGCGGGATTTGTCCAAGGGGCTGCGCTGCCTTGTTTGCCGCAACGAAAGCATCGACGAGAGCAACGCCAGCCTTGCCCGTGACCTGCGGATTTTGTTGCGTGAACGGTTGGTTGCGGGCGATAGCGACCAAGAGGCCGTTGATTTCATTGTCGAACGTTACGGTGAATATGTTCTGCTTAATCCCCCTGCGTCAGGGTCGACCTGGCTGCTGTGGGGTGCTGGCCCGCTGATGCTGCTGCTTGCTGCTGGTTTGGGCTATGGCTATTTGCGCGGGCGATCCGTGGCACCGGCACCGGATCAAACCCCGCTCAGCCCCGAAGAACAGGCCCGTTTGGACGAAATATTAAAAAGGTAACGCGTGGTTTTACTGGTCCTAGGGGCAGCATTGGGTACAGTGCGGGCAAACCTGCAGATTGGACCTGACCGATGGATTACCAGACCTTAACCTTTGACGTGGCCGACGGCCTTGCCGTTATCACCTTGAACCGCGCCGATAAAATGAACGCGCTGACCACACAGATGCGCGCCGAGATCGAGCATGCCTTTGGCCAGGCGGGCAAGCAGGCACGTTGCGCGGTTCTGACCGGGGCTGGGCGCGCCTTTTGTTCGGGCCAAGATTTGGGCGACAGCAACGGCGGCGCGGCCATGGACCTCGAACGGACCCTGCGCGACGAATACGCCCCCATGTTGCGCGCGATTACGAATTGTCCGGTCCCGACGATTGCGGCCGTGAACGGTGCGGCGGCGGGGGCCGGGGCCAATCTTGCGTTGGCTGCGGACGTGGTGATTGCCACTGAATCTGCCTATTTTCTACAGGCGTTCACCCGCATCGGGTTGATCCCGGATGCGGGCGGCACATACACATTGCCGCGTCAGATGGGTATGGCCAAGGCGATGGGGGCCGCGCTTTTTGCGGATAAGATCAGCGCCCGTCAGGCCGATGATTGGGGTATGATTTGGGAGGCTGTCCCGGATGCCGAGTTCGACGCCCATTGGCGCGCAAAAGCCGCTCAATTGGCCAGCGGCCCAACCTTGGCCTATGCATCGACCAAGAAAGCCATCCGTGAAAGCTGGGATAATTCTTACGAAGACCAGCTCGCCTTGGAGGCGCGCGAGCAGGGCAAATGCGGCCAATCGCGCGATTTCAAGGAAGGCGTTATCGCGTTCCTGCAAAAGCGGATTGCCAAATTTGAAGGGCGGTAACTACGGCCCCTAAATCGAACGTTCAATCAATAGAACGTCGTCTGGGCGAAGTGTCGGGCGCGATGTGCAGGCGACAACAGCCACCGCGACACCATCCGCCAGAACCGTTTGAACAGAGCTGGACACCTTCTTTACCGTGATGTGAGGAGGTGTCTGGCCCTTATTATAGATGACAGCGATCTGGTCGCAGTTGTGATGCACATCATGAACGAAAGACCCCTGCGGGCAGTCCTGTTTCAGCGCCGCGACCGATTGCAAGCTGGTCGCGTTGTCCCATTGTAGACCGGCCTCTGACCCTGAAACTGCCATCGCTGCAACTCTCTGTTTTTCGATGCAAGATGCCTGCGCGCCCGTGAAAATCTGCACGATTTTCAGCAAAGACAGATGCGCGGTCCTCGCAATTTCCCTTAGTTTATTGGCGGTCGCTGACGTGGGTCAATCAAGTTCGCTAATTGTTCAACATGAGGAAACAAAAATGCAGAACCACCATAGTCTTGGTGGTTTGGTTTCGAAATGGCGCAAAATGAGTGGAAACAATTAGGGCTTTCGGGCGTGTTTGATCACGGCCGCTGTTGCGGATTGATTCTAACGGTGCGGATTAGGGCGGCTTTGGGGGATGAACCGTCCAGAGTTTTGCCGAGCATAACGTAACCCCACAAAAAAACGCCCCGCCAAATGGCGGAGCGTTAAAATCATACTGGCGCTGATATCAGCGTTTTTCGATATCGATATAGTCGCGTTGACCTTCGCCCAAGTACAGTTGGCGTGGACGGCCAATTTTTAGCTGTGGATCGCTAATCTGTTCTTTCCACTGGGAAATCCAGCCGACAGTACGCGCCAACGCGAAGATTGGTGTAAACATCGACGTTGGAAAGCCCATGGCCTCAAGAATGATGCCGGAATAGAAATCGACGTTCGGGAACAGTTTCTTTTCGGCGAAATACGGATCTTCCAGCGCCTGTTTCTCAAGTTCTTTGGCAACTTGCAGGATCGGGTTGTTCTCAACGCCCATCAGTTCAAGAACCTCGTCGGCGCTTTCCTTCATTACGGTCGCGCGCGGGTCAAAGTTTTTGTAAACGCGGTGGCCAAAACCCATCAGGCGGAACGGATCGTTCTTGTCCTTTGCACGGGCAATGAATTCTGGAATGCGGTCCGGCGTGCCAATTTCCTTGAGCATTTCAAGGCATGCTTGGTTCGCGCCACCGTGGGCAGGGCCCCAAAGACATGCGATGCCAGCAGCGATACAGGCAAACGGGTTCGCACCGGAGGACGAGGCCAAGCGTACAGTCGATGTCGATGCGTTTTGCTCGTGATCGGCATGCAGGGTAAAGATACGGTCCATCGCGCGGGCCAGAATCGGATCAACCACATATTCTTCGGCAGGAACGGCGAAACACATGCGCAGGAAGTTTCCGGCATAGTCGACGTCATTGCGTGGATAAACAAAGGGTTGGCCGATGGTGTATTTATACGCCATGGCTGCGATTGTTGGCATCTTGGCGATCAAACGGATCGTCGCGACCTCGCGTTGATGCGCGTCATTGATGTCGGTGCTGTCATGATAAAACGCAGACATCGCGCCAACAACGCCGACCATGATGGCCATAGGGTGCGCATCACGGCGGAAACCACGGAAGAAATTAATCATCTGTTCGTGGATCATGGTGTGGTTGGTCACCAGATTTTCAAACTCTTCCAACTGCGCTGGCGAAGGCAGCTCACCGTACAACAGCAGGTAGCACACCTCGAGATAGTGCGACTGGCTGGCCAGTTGGTCGATGGGGTATCCGCGGTGCAGCAACACACCTTCGTCACCATCGATAAACGTAATCGTGCTGTCACAGGCCGCCGTAGACGTAAAACCCGGGTCATAGGTAAAGACGTTAGCCTGCGCATAAAGCTTGCGGATATCCATGACATCCGGGCCGACCGTCGGGGAATGAATAGGCAATTCAAAGCTTTTTCCGTCGATGGTCAACGTTGCTGATTTTGTACTCTCGGCCATGAAGTCCCTTTCTACCGTTGGCGGTGTGCGTTTTGCCCACCGTCCGGCACCTGCCTGAATTGGCATGTGCGTTGTGTTATCTCGCGCTTGGTTGAGATTTGCTTAAGCATCTCTCAATTAGCGGCGTCCTGCAATCTGGCAAGGCTTTCATCACGGCCCAAAACCAGCAACATATCAAATACCGATGGGGTCGCAGCCCGACCAGCAAGGGCCGACCGCAATGGTCCGGCCAGTTTGCCAAATTTGGTATCATGTGCGGCGGCAAAGCCGTTCAGCGCGTCTTCCAGCGTTTCTCGGACCCAGTTAACATTCTGCAACTGCGACGTCAATTCTCTCAGTATACCACGGGATACATCATCTAGATTCTTGGCGGCCTTTTCATCCGGAACGATAGGGCGGCTGGCCAAGACAAATTCAGCTTTTTCAAGGAGTTCAGGGAAGGTTTTCGCGCGTTCTTTAAGGCAATACATGGCCCGCTCCAGCCCATCACCTTGTTGCGATGTCAGTGCCGGAAGGCTGGCAGCAGCGAGATAGGCCTCGATCTCTTTCCGCAATGCAGCATCGTCGCTGATGGCAATGTGCTGCCCGCAGATGTTTTCAAGCTTTTTTAGGTCAAACTGGGCGGGGCTTTTGCGGATAGCATCCAGATCGAACCATTCTTTTGCCTGCGCGTCGGTGAAAAATTCGTCGTCACCGTGGCTCCAGCCCAGGCGGGCAAGATAGTTGCGCATACCGGCGGCAGGATAGCCCATCGCCTGATATTCCTGTGCGCCCAAAGCACCGTGACGTTTCGACAGTTTCTTGCCATCTGAGCCGTGGATCAGGGGGATATGCGCCCAGACCGGCACATCCCATCCCATCGCGTTATAGATCATCATCTGGCGCGCGGCATTGTTGAGGTGGTCATCCCCGCGGATCACATGGGTCACACCCATATCATGGTCATCGACGACAACAGCCAGCATATAGACGGGCGTACCATCGGAACGTAACAAAACCATGTCATCCAGCTGGTCATTGCCGATCTTAACATCGCCCTGCACGCGGTCACGAATGATTGTCTCGCCGCTTTGCGGGGCTTTGATGCGCACGACGTAAGGCGCGTCAGGGTAGGTGGCAGGGTCGGCATCGCGCCATGGCGAATGATACAGGGTGCTGCGGCCTTCGGCCTTTGCAGTGTCGCGGAATTCGGCGATTTCTTCTTGGGTGGCAAAGCATTTGTAAGCCTTGCCAGCGGCAAGAAGTTCAAGCGCTACTTCGGCGTGACGCGACGCATTGTCGAACTGGCTGACCACATCGCCGTCGTGATCCAGCCCAAGCCACGCCATCCCTTGCAAGATCGCATCGGTGGCTTCGGGCGTATAACGCACACGGTCTGTGTCTTCGATCCGCAGCAGGAATTTGCCGCCACGGCCACGCGCATAAAGCCAGCTAAACAGGGCTGTACGTGCCCCGCCAATATGCAGATAGCCGGTCGGCGAGGGGGCAAAACGGGTGACGACAGGCTGTGTCATGTGCGGCGTCCTTTCAGAAGAAATGGCACGGATACCCCCATGGGTGGGGGGCCGTTTATCTTTCGCTAACCATGGTGCGGCTAGCGTCAGGGTCTATCTATCTAGTGCAGGGATCGGGGGCAAGTATGGGCCTGATGCAAGGTCTATCGCTGATGATGTTACAGCAGCGCGGGCATCTGTTTGCCTGGGTTCCTGTCTGCCTTGCCTGCGGTATTGGCTGCTATTTCATGCTCAGGGTTGAACCGGGGCTGCCTGTCTTGATGTGGCTGATCGTGGGCGCGGTTTTTCTGATCTGGATACAGCGGTTTTTACCCGAGACCGTCTGCCCGGTCATGGTGGCCCTTGCCTTGGGGATGATCGGGTTTGATCTGGCCGCGTTGCGGGCCCATGCGGTGGGCGGGCCGGTATTGGGCTGGCGTTATTACGGCGCAATCGAAGGGCGCATTGTCGGAATTGACCGCAGCCAGTCCGACGCATTGCGGCTTACGCTAGACCGCGTCGTATTGGAAAGGGTTTCCCGCGACCGCACCCCAACGCGGGTACGGGTATCGCTGCACGGGGATCAAAGCCACAGCATTGCCGCAGAGCCGGGATTGCGGGTGATGACAACGGGGCATTTATCGCCCCCCAGTGGCCCGGTTGAACCCGGTGGTTTTGATTTTCAACGCCATGCGTGGTTCGCGCGGCTTGGCGCTGTGGGCTATACCCGCAACCCGATGTTGGGCGTCGCCGCAGCATCGCAGGGTCGCACCGGTCTGGTGGTTTTGCGGGTGCGCATGGCTGCATCAGAACGTGTGCAGGCGGCCCTTGCAGGGGATATCGGCGGGTTTGCGACAGCGATCACAACGGGGGATCGCAGTGCGATCAGTCAAACCGCATTATTCGATCTGCGCGCCAGCAATCTCGCGCATCTGCTGGCAATTTCCGGTCTGCACATGGGGTTGCTGAGCGCAGTCGTCTTTGGCGCGCTGCGTCTGGTGCTGAGCCTTATCCCGTGGGTTGCCTTGCGCTGGCCGACGCGCAGTATCGCGGCGGCTGGTGCCTTGATTGCGGCAACGGGGTATCTTGCGCTGTCGGGTGGGAACGTGGCGACCGAACGTGCGTTTGTGATGGTTGCCGTGGCTTTGGGGGCGTTGATGCTGGGGCGGCGCGCGCTGAGCCTGCGCGCGGTTGCCATTGCCGCGACAATCGTTTTGACCTTTAGGCCAGAGGCGTTGATGGGGCCGGGGTTTCAGATGTCCTTTGCGGCGACCACGGCGTTGGTGGCCGTCTTCGGCTGGCTGCGCGAGGCTGATCTGTCACTGGGGCCGAAATGGCTCGCTCCGGCGGTCGCGACCTTTATCTCATCGGCGGTTGCGGGGGGCTTTACCGCGCCGGTGGGGGCGGCGCATTTCAATTCGATTGCGCATTTCGGGTTGGTTGCGAACCTGTTGTCGGTGCCATTGATGGGCCTGCTGGTTATGCCAGCGGCGGTTGCTGCGTTGGTCGTGGCCCCCTTCGGGTTGGATCATTTGCCCTTGTGGATCATGGGGTTGGGCCTGCGCTGGATCTTGGCGGTGGCGGCATTCGTCGCCGATCTTGACGGTGCGCAGGGGCATGTCAAAGGACCGGGTGTGTGGGTGTTACCCATGATGGCGCTTGGGTTCTTGTGGCTGTTATTGTGGCAGGGGCGGCTGCGTTTTGCCGGGCTTGCGGTCGTGGCTGCCGCATTCGTCCTTTGGCATCAGGCGGCGCGGCCCACCGTCTTGATTGCGGATACGGGCAATCTGGTTGGCGTCATGACCACCCAAGGCCGCGCGCTGAGCAAGGCCAAAGGGGCAGGTTTTGTCGCCCGAAACTGGCTGGAAAATGACGGGGACGGTGCTGAACAAGAGTATGCTGCCGCGCGGTGGGGCCCAAATATGCGTATCGCAGGCCAAGACATCATCCACCTGTCCGGCAAACGCGCGGTCGCGGCCTTTGGTGGATGTACGGCGGGGCAGATCGTTGTGTCATCGGTCGATATTGATCGCCACATCGGTGATTGCCTGATCCTTGACCCCGCTCACATGCGCAAGACCGGCGCAATTGCTATGCACCTCGAAAACGGGGGGCTAAAAATGCAAACGGCCCGCCAATTGGCGGGCACGCGGCTTTGGACGCAATGGCCAGACATGTGATCTGGCCAATGCATTCCGGTTAATATGTGCGGATCAAACCCACCAAACGCCCCTGAACCTTGACCATATCCGACGGGAACACCCGCGTTTCATAGGCCGGGTTCGCCGCCTCAAGCGCAATTGAGGTGCCGTGGCGTTTGAACGTCTTGAGCGTTGCCTCGTGATCCTCGACCAGAGCGACCACAATATCGCCGTCATTCGCGACAGATGTTTCGCGGATCACCACAACATCACCGTCATTGATGCCCGCGTCGATCATCGAATCACCTTTAACCTCAAGGGCATAGTGTTCGCCACTGCCGCTGATCATGTTCCCCGGCACGGCCACCGAATGGGTCATGGTGGTGATCGCCTCGATCGGGACACCGGCAGCGATCCGGCCCATCATCGGGATATCTGTTGACGATCCGGACACCGATTGCGCGGCGGCGGGGGGCGGGCTATCGGGGCGATCGCCATCAATGACACGGGGCGTAAACCCGGGCTTTGGCATACCGCCCATGCTATCTGGTAATTTTACCACCTCGATGGCGCGGGCGCGGTGGGCCAGACGGCGGATAAATCCACGTTCCTCAAGGGCCGTAATCAGACGGTGGATGCCGGATTTCGATCGCAGGTCCAATGCTTCTTTCATCTCGTCAAAGCTGGGTGGCACACCGTCGCGCTGAACACGCTTGTGAATGAAAGCCAGCAGGTCGAGTTGTTTTTTCGTGAGCATCCGAACATTCCCTGAGATTATTGGTTTGGGTTTGTTCTAGTGATGTTCTTGTTTTGTGTCAACGCTACAGCGCGATACAGTCCATCATATCGCCAGACTGCCGCGCCGGATCGCCTGCTGGCCGGATCATCAGCACATCGGCCTGCGCCAAAACGCTGAGCAGCGAACTGTCTTGATTGTTCTCCGGGTGGACGGCACCGCCCGTGACCAAGGCGCGCATATAATGTGCGCGCGGCCCACCTTGGGGCAAGTCCACGGCCAAGGGCAGGGACAGGCGGGGGGCAGGTTGCGCGGGCAGGCCCAGCATCTTGCGCACCACCGGTGCCACAAACACCACGCCGCAGACCATGGCAGACACAGGATTGCCGGGCAGGCCGATCATCGGCGTTTCGCCTAGTTTGCCCGCCATCAGAGGTTTGCCGGGCCGCATCGCGACCTTATAAAACGATTGCTCCATGCCCATTTCGGCAGCGACAGGGGCAACCAGATCATGATCTCCGACGGACGCACCACCGATGGTGATGATCAAATCGGCCCCTTGGGCGATCTTGAACGCTTGGGTCAGCGAGGGCACGGTATCGCGGGCAATCGGGACCATCCGGCATTGCGCGCCCAGTTGTTCCAGCATGGCAGCAAGGCCATAGGTATTGGACGCGATGATCTGGTCAGGTCCGGGCGTCTCACCCGGTTGCACCAACTCATCCCCCGTTGCGATAATTGCGATCTGGGGGGCGATGTGAACGGGCACTTCGGCAATATTCATCGCGGCCAGCAAGGCGATATCGGCGGGGCGCAAGATGCGTGGGGCATCCATCACATCGCCAGCTTTGAAATCGCCGCCTGCGGGGCGGATGTTGGTTTTACCGTCGATGTCATGCCCAAGCATCAAAAGATCGCCGCGTCGGGTCGTATCCTCTTGAATAACAACGAAATCGGCCCCATCGGGGATCGGCGCGCCGGTAAAGATACGCACGGCCTGACCGGGTTTTACGATCCCGTCAAAACGGTGCCCCGCGGCGGCTTCGCCGATCACCTTGAACATGGCGTCGGGTTCAACCTCGGCCCGGTGCAAGGCATAACCATCCATCGACGACGCATCAAACGGCGGCTGCGATCTGTTGGCAGTGACTTTCTCCGCCAACACACGCCCCACCGCATGGCGCAAGCTCACCCGCTCAACGCCCATGGGCGCGACAAGATCAAACAGATTTGACAGGGCGTCTTCGACTGAGATCATGATGTGGCCTCTGCTGTGATTTGGTCTTTTTCCCAATCGGCGTACGTTTGGCCGGTGGCTGCGTGCTTCCATGCTGTCCGCCCATTCGTAGAGCGCCCATTAATGATCGCACCAGCCGCACTAGGGCTTGAGAAGGCATAGTCTTGTTGAAAAGTGGCGAAGCCATTTTGAATGACGAGAATGCCGTTCGTAACGAGCTCACGGTGGAGGTTTACGTAGTGGGTTTTCGCATCTGTCGAACCCTCCCAACTGCTACGTGCCCGAGCGCCCGCCTGCACAATCCATTCGCCATCGCGCAGGATCGCTTCAGCATACAAATCGTGTTTAGGCGTTTGTAAGATGAATCGCTCCTCTGAAGGCTCCGCTGGGCTAGCTACAACTTCAGAAGCTTTCGGCGCACTGCGGGCCTTGTTTAAAAACATGTCGACCCGTATCGCGGGCAACACAATTCCCAGCGTTTCCAGAAAGCTTTCCATATTTGCCTGTGCTGCTTCACTCAGGCTGCTGCGCGTAGGAGTATTGCCGTTTTCCAAGGGCATCGATCCGATTTGGCGGGCGATTTCTACCAAACGGCTTTCTAGGTATTTCACATGAGCCTTGTGCAGCAAATCCCCAGTCGTGCTGATGCAGACTGCACTATCCCACCAATCTTTGTTGGTGATGTGGCCGCGCATGCGTTCTGCGATGTTCTCGGCCTCGCCGATATATGCCAACGGGCTGCCGTCTTGTTCGCCAATCAGCACATAAACACCAGTATGCTGCGCTTCTGGGCGGCGTAACGCTTCGCGAAATTTGGTGCGTGGGAAACGTAATACATGGCCAGTCCAGTTGAAGACTTCTGCCGTCAACATGCCGTCGGGCAGCCCATCGATAAAGAACAGCTCAAGTGATCGAGCATCCATCCTCAACTGGCCTCGAACCGGCCCGACTTGCCGCCGTCTTTTAGCAGGACGCGCAGGCCGCCGATTTCCATGGCTTTGTCCACCGCTTTGGCCATGTCATAGACGGTCAGTGCGGTGACGGATGCAGCGGTGAGGGCTTCCATTTCGACACCGGTTTGGCCGGTCGTTTTTACGGTCGCCTCGATCCGGATGCCGGGCAGGTCGGGGTCGGGGGTCAGTTCGACCGACACTTTGGTGATGGGCAGGGGGTGGCACAGGGGGATGAGGTCGGCGGTGCGCTTGGCTGCCATGATCCCCGCCAGACGGGCAACACCCAGAACGTCGCCCTTTTTTGCACGCCCTTCGGTAATGATATCAAAGGTTTCGCGCTGCATCTTGATGTGGGTTTCGGCCACTGCGATCCGCGATGTTACAGGTTTATCCGAGACATCAACCATATGGGCGTCGCCCTTGCCGTCAAAATGCGTAAGAGCCATTTACATGCCTCCGGGACGCAGCGGATTGGCAAGCAGCGTACGTGTCGCCGCCTCGACATCGTCTTGCCGCATCAGGCTTTCTCCGATCAGGAAAACCCGTGCGCCGAACTTGGCCATTTCAGACAGGTCATCCGGCGTGTTCAACCCGGATTCCGACACGATCATCTTATCCATATCAACGTATTTTGACAGGCTGCGGGTGGTATCCAGCGACGTCTCGAAGGTCTTGAGGTTGCGGTTGTTGATCCCGATCATCCGACTGGACAGCAGTGCCGCGCGGTCAAGCTCGGCTTTGTCATGAACTTCGATCAGGGCATCCATGCCCCATTCGGCGGCTGCTGCTTCAAGCTCTAGCGCCTGCGCGTCACTGACCGATGCCATGATGATCAAAATGCAATCGGCCCCAAGGGCGCGTGCCTCGGCAACCTGATAGGTGTCGTACATGAAGTCCTTGCGCAGGACGGGCAGGCTGCAAGCCTCGCGGGCGGCGACCAGATATTCCTTGGCCCCTTGAAAGCTGGGGGTGTCCGTCAACACAGACAGACATGTCGCCCCGCCCGCAGCATAGGCGGCTGCCAACGCGGCGGGGTCGAATTCGGGGCGGATCAACCCTTTGGAAGGGCTGGCTTTCTTGATCTCGGCGATCAGGCCGTATCCTTCGCGGGCGGCGTCATACAGCGCGTCGGCAAAGGGGCGCACGGTGGATGCGGCGCGGGCGTCTGCCTCGACGGCCTCTAGCGGTTTTGCGGCTTTGTCGGTGGCGATCTCTTCCAGTTTATAGGCTTTGATCTTGTCTAGGATGGTATCTGTCATGATGTCTCCGGGGTTGCCCAGTTTATGGCGGTTTGCCCTTGGGCCTGCAACCAGTCATTGCTGCGCGAAAAGGGGTGCGATCCGAAAAAGCCGCGCCGCGCGGACAGGGGGGACGGGTGTGCGGTTTCGATTTTGAGGTTTGCCTGCGGGTCGACGTCTGTGCCGACTTTCTGCGCATGTGCGCCCCACAGCAAATACACGCGGGGGCGATCAGACAGGCGGCGCAGAATTTGTGCTGTCAGGATGTGCCACCCCAGTTTCGCATGTGCGCCTGCCGCGCCAGCGGGCACGGTCAACGTAGTGTTGAGCAATAGCACCCCCTGTTGCGCCCAGAAACGCAGGTCGGCATTGGCTGGGGCGCTTCCGATATCTTCGCGCATCTCTTTGAAGATATTGGACAAAGACCGGGGGAACGGGCGGGTGTCAGCCTCGGCCGAAAAAGCCAGCCCATGGGCGTGGCCGGGCGTGGGATAGGGGTCTTGCCCCAAGATAACCACACGCACATCATCGGGCTGCGTCTGTTGCAAGGCTGCAAAGACTTGATGGCGGGGGGGCAGGATCACCCGTTCGTCTTGCGCCAATGCGGTTTCGATCGCGGGCAGGGTATCGTCGAAAAACGGCAGGTCGCGCCATGCGCCAAGGGCGGACAGGTCGAACATCAACCGGCGTTCGAAATGCGGGCCACTTGGGTGATCTTGTCGCGGGCAGCCCCACTGTCGATGCTGGTGCGGGCCATTTCAACGCCCGCCTTCAGATCGGGGGCCGCGTCTGCAACAACCAAAGCAGCGGCAGCGTTCAGCAGCACGGCATCGCGATAAGCAGAGGGTGCGCCGTCAAGCAAGGCATTGAACGCAATCGCGTTTTCTTCGGGAGTGCCGCCAACGATGTCTTCGAACGGATGCACGGGCAGGCCTGCGTCTTCTGGCGTGATCTCGAATTCGGTGATCGTGCCATCGGGGTTCAGCGCCGCGACCCAGCTTACGCCCGTGATCGTTAGTTCGTCGGTGCCGTCCGACCCGTGGACCAGCCATGCTTTCTCGGACCCCAAAGCACCAAGGGTTTCGGCCATCGGCCGGATCAGATCGCGGCGATATGCGCCGGTCAATTGGCGTTTCACGCTGGCGGGGTTTGTCAGCGGGCCAAGGATATTGAAAATCGTGCGGGTGCCCAGTTCTGACCGGGTTGGCATCACATGCGCGATGGCCGGATGGTGCATCGGGGCCATCATAAAGCCGATACCGGCCTCGTTCAGGCAAGCCTCAACCACTTTCGGGCCTACCATTACTTTTAGGCCCATCTGCGTCAACGCATCCGCGGCACCGGATTTGGACGACAGATTGCGGTTGCCATGTTTGGCCACAACAACGCCAGCCCCTGCGACAACAAAGGCGGTCGCGGTCGAAATGTTCAAGGTGCCTTTGCCGTCACCGCCGGTGCCGACGATGTCTATCGCGCCCGCAGGTGCCACGACCGGGTTGCATTTTGCGCGCATCACATGGGCGGCGGCGGCGTATTCGTCAACCGTTTCACCGCGCGTGCGCAGGGCCATCAGAAAGCCGCCGATCTGGCTTGGGGTTGCTTCGCCGTCGAACAAAATGCCAAAGGCTTCTTCGGCCTGATCACGGGTCAGGGGGCCATTCGCAGCCGCGTCGATCAACGGTTTGAGACGTTCGCTCATGCGGGTACCTTTACGAGATCAAGAAAGTTTTGCAGCATTTTGTGGCCATGCTCCGAGCGGATGGATTCGGGGTGAAACTGGACGCCGTGCATGGGGAGTTCGCGGTGTTGCAGACCCATGATTGTCCCGTCTTTAAGCTCGGCTGTGATTTCCAGACAATCGGGCAATGTCGCCCGTTCTACCACCAGTGAATGATAGCGTGTCGCCGCAAAGGGCGAGGGCAGGCCGGCAAACACGCCTTTGCCCGTATGGTGCATTTGCCCCATCTTGCCGTGCACAATGTCATCGGCGCGTACGACCTTGCCGCCGAACGCTTGGCCTAGCGTCTGGTGCCCCAAGCACACCCCGAACAACGGGATGCCAGCGCCTGCGGCGGCTTTGGTTAGTGACAAACAGATGCCGGCCTGATCGGGGTCACAGGGGCCGGGCGACAGGATAATACCCGCCGGGTTCAGCGCCATTGCGTCTTGAACTGAAATGGCATCATTTCGCCGAATATCGACCTCGGCCCCTAAATCGCCTAGATAATGGACCAAATTGTAGGTGAAGCTGTCGTAGTTATCTATCAGTAGCAGCATAAGGCAATTCTTTGTATTCAGGCGGGGTTTAGGGCTAGAGGAATGCCGCGAAACCACAGTACAATGTTCGCCAATACATGTTCAGGCTTAAGAGCCATCGTCAAGGGTGCCAGGTCCGTACAAGGGCCAATGCAAGAACAAATAGCAGGAGTATTTCAGGCATGATACGCGGATTTCTAGGGGGTGTCTTGATTGGTGGCGCGTTCAGCGTTGTCTTGGCTGGTGTCGTATCGTTTTTCGTACCAATCAGCACTGCGCCCGAAATTACTGATGCGGGTCCCCTCGAAATTGACGCGGCCGATCCCGCGGGCGTCGTCGCCGTCCTGCCCGAAATGGATGATCCGCAGCCCGTGGCAGAGCCTGTCGCGACGATGGCCCCGCCCGAGGCGGACGGTCTGGACGATGTGGCAAGCGAAATGGCGACGGCCCCGTTGACACCGCCAGAGATGGTTCAAACGGTGGAGGCACCAGCGCCGGTTGCCGAGAGCACAGTGCCCGAGATTTCCAGCGATGATCCGGTTTTGCCAAATCCGATGGCCTTGGCCCCGATGGAACCGCAAGCCCCTGATGCTGTGGATGTCGAGACCCAAACCGCTGACCCAATTGCGGTGGTGCCAACGGAAGTGGAGACAGTGGAAGTTGAGACGGAAGTAGCTGATACGGAAGTAGCTACGACCGAGGAACCTGCTGCGGAAGAAGCCGAGATCGAGGAAACGGTCGCTGAAACCCCGGTGGTGCCCGATGCGACTGTCAACGCCGAAGTAACCCCCGAGGCGGAACCCGTCATCGCCCCCATTCCACTGCCCGAGATTAAAACGATTGTTGTCGAGGCCGAGGATGCCCCCGTAGCGGACCCCGAGACGCGCCCGGCCTATAGCGCATTACCCACGGTACCGCCGATCACGGGAACCCCGGATGCGAGCATGCCGGAAACCGGGGCGGACGTCACCGTGAACCGGTTGCCGACAGCAAATTCGGGGGATCAGCCGCAGGCGGATGCAGATCCGCTGCCAACAGTCCGCCCGGTTGAGATGTATGCCCAAGCATTTGTAAACGAAGACCAAAAGCCGTTGATGAGCATATTGTTGATTGATCAAGGCAGCGATCTTGAGGGCGGCGAAGTTGGCATCGCGGCTTTGCGCAGCTTTCCATATCCGATCAGTTTTGCCGTTGATGTTTCCCTGCCAGACGCCGCCGAACGGATGGAGGTTTATCGCGCCGAAGGGTTCGAGGTCTTGGCGATGGTTGACCTGCCAGAGGCCGCAGAGCCATCAGACGCCGAGACGACCTTGGCCGTTGCGTTCCAGCGGATGCCGCAGGTGGTCGGTGTCTTGGAAGGGGTGGGCGCAGGGTTGCAGCCTAACCGCGATGTCGCGGATCAGGTCACCGAAATATTGGCCCAAGGCGGGTACGGGTTGGTCAGCCAGGACAAAGGGTTGAACACCATGCCAAAGCTGGCGGTCAAAGAAGGCGTGCCCGCATCCCCGATTTTTCGCGATTTTGACAGCAAAGATCAGACACCCACCGTCATCCGCCGTTTTCTGGACCAAGCCGCGTTCAAGGCAGGGATCGAAGGATCGGTAATCATGCTGGGCCGGATGCGGCCCGAGACAATCTCGGCATTGTTGGTTTGGGGCTTGCAAGACCGTGCGAACCAAGTCGCTTTGGCCCCGATTTCGGCTGTATTGCTGGCCGCAAGCGGCGAATAACGCTATATAATTTCGTCTTCGTCGAACAGCGGGTCGCTTTCCAATTGGGTGATCATATCCTCGACCGTGTCGACGACGGCGCGGGGCATCAGCTTGGCTAGATGAAAAACCGCGTCACCCTCGTTGACCACGGGCAGGATCGCGCGGCCGATCAGGATGCCGTCAAAGGGCGCTAGGATGTCTTCCTCGGTCTTGCCAAAGGGGTCGGATACCGTGGCAAGGGCATCGCCTGCCTTGACGGTTTCGCCCTCGGCACGAAAGGTGCGCAGCAGCCCGCCCACAGGCGCGCGCAGCCATGTGGAACTGGAGCAGACATGCGATTGACGGCGCGACGGGGCGATGCCCTTGGCGGGCAACATGTCTTCGGCGCGCATCACACGCAAAATACCGGCGACACCGGCACGCACCGCCATTTCGTCAAACCGCAACCCTTCGCCCGCCTCGTATAGCAGCACGGGCGTGCCCATGGCCGACGCAACGGCGCGCAACGATCCGTCACGCAAGGGCGATGTCAACACCACAGGGGCCGCAAAGTTGATCGCCATGCGCCGCGTTACCGGATCAGACGGGGAAATGCGTACCTGTGGCAGGTTGGTGCGGTGGATCGCGGCCGAGTGCAGGTCGATCCCGAAATCACAACGCAGCACCACCTCGTTAAGGAAAATATGCGCCAGCCGTGACCCCAGCGACCCGGACGGGTGGCCCGGAAAGCAGCGGTTCAAATCGCGGCGGTCCGGCAGATAACGCGAACGGTTTAGAAACCCGAACGAATTGACCACAGGGATCACCAACAACGTCCCCCGCAAGGTCTTGAGCTGGGGCGTACGCAGCAGACGGCGCACGATTTCGACCCCGATCAATTCATCCCCATGCACGGCTGCGCTGACAAACATGGTGGGGCCGGGCCGTTTGCCATGGATGACTTCAAGCGACAGGCCAACTGGCGTGTGATCGGGCAGGATCGAGATCGGTAGATCAACTTGGGCACGGGTGCCGGAGGCAACCTTTTGACCTGCGATTTCAAAAGGCTCGCGGTTCGGCATTGTTAGCTGTTGCCCCGTCCCGAGAACCGCGCCGCATCAACAGCTGCACGGCGGATTGCGTCGGATTTATGCACGGTTTCCATATACTCCGCCTCGGCATCGCTGTCATAGACAACGCCGCCACCGGCCTGAATATACAGGGTTTTATCCTTGATCACGGCGGTGCGCAGGGCGATGCACATGTCCATGTCGCCGCCCGCACTGAAATAACCGACACCGCCGCCGTAAAGCCCGCGTTTTTCCGGCTCCAGCTCGTCGATGATCTCCATCGCGCGGACCTTGGGGGCCCCTGACACGGTGCCCGCAGGCATACCCGCAAAGAAGGCATCCAGCGCATCGCGGTCATCGCGCAATTCGCCCACCACGTTCGATACGATATGCATCACGTGGCTATAGCGTTCGACGATGAATTCCTCGGTCGGGCGCACGGTGCCAATTTTGGCGACACGGCCCACATCGTTGCGGCCCAGATCCAGCAGCATCAAATGCTCGGCGAGTTCTTTTTCGTCAGCCAGCAAATCGGCCTCAAGGGCGCGGTCCTCCTCGGGGGTGGCACCGCGACGGCGGGTGCCTGCAACCGGGCGAATGGTGATTTCCTTGCCAAAGACCCGGACAAGGATTTCAGGGCTGGCCCCCACAACATGGAAGTCGCCAAAGTTGAAATAGAACATGAACGGCGACGGGTTGGTGCGGCGCAGGCTGCGATACAGCGCGAAGGGCGGTTGCGAGAACCCCTGCGCCCAGCGTTGCGACGGCACCACCTGAAAGATGTCGCCCGCAACGATATAGTCGCGGGCCTTTTCGATGGCGGATTTATAGCCCTCGCGGGTGAAATTGCTGACCGGTGCAGATTCCTCGTGGGCCTCGCCCAGATCGCGGCTGGTGCCGGGCATGGACCGTTCCAGATCGCGCACAGCGTCCATCACACGTTCGCCCGCCTGCGCATATGCGGCCTTGGCGGTTTGGCCGTCGGATACCCATGCGGGCGACACGATTGTGACCTCGCCTTTGACGCCGTCCAACACGGCAATCACCGACGGGCGCACCATCATCGCATCGGGCAGGCCCAGCGTATCAGGATTTACATTCGGCAAGTGTTCGACCAGCCGGATCATGTCATAGCCGAGATAGCCAAACAGGCCAGCGGCGGCTTGGGGCAGGTCGTCTGGCAGGTCGATTTTCGATTCCGCAATCAGCCCGCGCAGGGTATCCAGCGGGTTGCCGGGCACGTCCTCGAATGCGTCACCGTCATAGCGTGCGGCGCGGTTCACGGCCGATGTCGTGCCATTGCAGCGCCAGATCAAATCAGGCTTCATCCCGATGATGGAATAGCGCCCGCGCACCTCGCCGCCCGTGACGGATTCAAGGACAAAGGCGTTTTCCGCAGCCCCCGTAAGCTTGAGCATCAAAGATACCGGCGTATCCAGGTCAGCGGCCAAACGGGTATAAACGATCTGGTTTTTGCCTTCCGCATATCCTGCGGCAAAGCTGTCATAGTCAGGGGTCAGTGACATGGTCGGCCTTCGTTATGGGAAGTTCACATGGACGGCGTTGATCGCCTGTTGATCGACCATCGGACCTGCACGGCGCACGACATCGCTTGCGTAAATCGTAAACACGTCTTGGCCGAGCTGTTGATCCAGTTGGGCGGATAGCTGCGTTAGAAGCTGCTGGTTTTGTGTGCTTTCCTGAGGGTCTGCAATCGCGTCGACACGCAGGATCACCACCGAATTGTCGCCGTCGATCACGAGAATATCGCCGATGGCGGCATCAAAAACGGCGGTCATCATATCGGCAGGCGCACCATTGATCAGCGCGTCGCGGGTCAGGTCGGTCTGCACTGTCGGCGTCAGCGCGAGACTTTCGAAATCCGCACCATTCTCAAGTTCGGGCTTCAGCGCCTCGGCCTGCGCATGCAGCGCCAGCGAAACCTGATCAGCGGTCCATGCGGCAACAACATCTGCACGTGCATCGTCAAACGGATTGGCACGTTCGTCCAAGGTACCGTCCAGACGCATGGCAAAGACGCTGCCGTCCTCAAGCTGATCGATCTTGGGGAAATCATCGGCGGTCAGGGCTGCGGCGGCCTCGCGGAAACCGGCATAGGCGGCGATGTCCTCGTCACTGTTCTGGGTCCAGTCGATGTGGCCAAGGGTCATTTTGCTTTCTTCGGCCAACTGCTCAAGCGTGGCACCGCCTGCAAGCTGATCGTCCAGATCGCGGGCGCGGACTTCGATCTGGCGGATTGCGCGATCCCCGGCAAGGTCTTGTTGCAGGGCAGGGCGTGCTTCCTCGAATGTGGTGTTCAACGACGGCAAAACACCGTTGATCCGGAACAACGCCGGCCCAAGGTTGGTGGGCACTGGCCCAACGACGTCATTCACGTCGCCTGTAAATACCGCATCACCAGCGGCACCCAAATCTTGAGCGGCCACATCCCCCATATCGACATCCTCAAGGGTCAGCCCACGGTCCAGAACGAGGGCCTCAAAAGTTGTCCCATTGACCTCAAGTGCAGCTGCGGCTTGGTCGGCGCTGGCCTGATCGCCAAAGACCAGCCGTTCGACCAAACGCCGTTCAGGTTGGATATATTCGGCTGCACGGTCCTCATACGCCTTTTGCAAATCTGCATCCGACACTTCGACCTCGTCCAGCAGATCACCCGGTGTCATCAAAACATAGGTGATGGATTTGCTGGCTGGCAGCATAAACTGATCGGTGTTTTCATCATAATAGGTCTGCAATTGCGCGTCGGTGGGGGCAGGCACGGGTTCTACTAGATCAACCTCGTTCAGCGCGGCCCAGGTAAAGCTGCGTTTCGCGCCGACATAATCGACAAGGGTTTTGGCATAGGCATCGGGCATGGCCACGCCACCTGTGATCGCGTTTTGTAACAATGTGCGGCCCGCTTCTTCGCGTAGAGACACCTCGAATTCGGCTTCGGTCAGGCCGGATTGCTGCAAGGCAAAACGATATCCCTCGCGGTCAAAGCCACCGTTGATCCCTTGGAATGCAGGGATTTCGACGATCCGCTCGCGCAGGTTTTCATCGCCAATGGACAGACCCATCTGGTCGGCCTCGTTATCAAGGGCGCGCAGACGGACAAGACGCTGCAAAACCGCGCGGTCCAGGCCAATGGCCTGCGCCTGTTGAAAGGGCATGGTTTCACCGGTTTGGGATTCAATCGTGCGGATCTGCTGCTGCAGTTCCCTGGCATAGTTATCGACCGAGATTTCCTTGTCGCCCACGGTGCCGACGGTGCGCACATTACCGGACAGATTGACCGCGCCAAAGCCGCCAAGGCCAAGGATCAGCAGGCCCATCAGCATCCAGACTGCGGTTTTCGTGAGGCTATTGCCTTTGGCTTTCATGATCTTACCCTTTTAGCGCGTTTGAACCTATCTATGCGGTGCGCGGCAGGGGGGCAAGAGGGCCGTTAAAGCTGCGCCATCCTGTCAAAGAGTACGGCAATACCGTCTGCATCCAGATTGGCAAATGCGATACGCAGATGACGCGCGCCGCTGGGGTCGTCTTGGGGGCAAAACATCGTTCCGGGCAGGCATAGAATGCTGGCATCACGCACCATGCGCTGCGCGAGCTGATCAGATGGTTCCCCAAACGGATGCTCGAGATAGGCGAAATACCCGCCAAGACCCAAAAGCCGCCACCCTTTGGCTGCAAGTTTGGGCATATTGTCGGTGATCGCCTTGCGCCGTGCCAGAATTTCGTCGCGCTCGCCTGCGAGCCATTGCGACAGGTTTTGCATCCCCCACAACGCCGCATGCTGGCCGATTTGGCCGGGGCAAATGGCGACCGTGTCCAAGAATTTCTCAACCTCAGCCAGTCGTGACCGGGATGCAATCAGCGCCCCCACACGGTGGCCGGTCAGGCGGTAGGCTTTGGAAAAGGAATAAAGGTGGATCAGCGTGTCATGCCAATCGGGGTCTTGAAACAAGGCATGCGGCGGGCCAGAACGGCTGTCGAAATCGCGGTAGGTCTCATCCACGATCAGGGCAATGCCATGGGCACGGGCCAGATCAAAGAACGCCTGAACCAGCGCGGCAGGGTATTCGGCACCGCCGGGATTATTCGGCGTGACAATCGCAATCGCGCGGGTGCGATCAGTGATCAATGCTGCAGCGGCTTCGGGATCGGGCAGTAGATCAGGCCCGGTTTTTAGCGCAACCGTGTTCACCCCGGACATATCCAGCCACATTTTGTGGTTGAAATACCACGGGGTCGGCAAAATGACCTCGTCGCCTTCGCTGCACAAAGTCGCGATGGCGGCGGCGAATGCCTGATTGCACCCGGATGTGATTGCAACCTGCGCGGGGTCAATCTGGCCCGCATAATGCGCAGACGTTTGCGAGGCCAATTCGGCTCGCAACTCTGATAAACCCAGCACCGGGCCATAAAGATGGGCATCGTCATTGGTCAACGCGACCTGCGCCATCGCCTCGCGCAGGGGCTGCGGGGGCGGATCGACGGGGGCGGCCTGACTGACGTTGATCAAGGGGCGGTCTGCGGGGAAATCAACACCGTCTAACCAGCGGCGGGCTTCCATGACAGGCGGGGCAAAGGTGGAAGCGGTACGCGTCAACATCGGATGTAGGTTCCTGTGATCAAGGGCGGATGCCTTCGGCGAGGATATTTAAGAGCCAGAGAAGCGAGGCGCGGTGCGCGTCTTCATTCCAAATGGTCTAAAATCCTCGCCGAAGGCATAGAATCTTTTTGCTTAATCTTTGCCGCGATAGGGTTCGACGTATTGCAGGGCCATGTCCCATGGAAAGAAAATCCATGTATCCTGGCTGACTTCGGTGATGAAGGTATCAACCTGCGGGCGGCCTTTTGGTTTTGCGTAAACCGTGGCGAGGTGCGCTTTGGGATAGAGCCTGCGCACCACTTCGAGGGTTTTTCCGGAATCGACCAGATCGTCGATGATCAAGATCCCGGTACCATCGCCCATAAGTTCAGCGTCAGGCGCTTTGAGAACGACAGCGTCGGATTGGTCTTGGTGGTCATAAGACTTGATCGAGACCGTATCCACGGTGCGGATGTCAAGCTCGCGGGCGGCGATCATAGCGGGGGCCATGCCGCCGCGTGTAATGGCAACGACCGCGCGCCATGCACCATCGTCCGGGCCCATCCCATCCAACCGCCATGCCAGCGCACGGCTGTCGCGGTGGATTTGGTCCCAGCTGATGTGAAAGCCTTTTTCGTGGGGCAGGCGCGACGGATCTTTGCTCATCTGGTTAGTCCTTTGCCATATCGGGTGCATCGACGGCTTTCATGCCAACCACATGATACCCCGCGTCCACATGAAGGTTTTCGCCGGTGGTGCCTGATCCCAGATCGCTGAGCAGGAACAGTGCCGATTTGCCGACTTCGTCGATCGTGACGTTACGGCGCAGGGGCGAATTATATTCGTTCCATTTCATAATATAGCGGAAATCGCCGATACCAGAGGCCGCAAGCGTTTTGATCGGGCCTGCGCTGATCGCATTGACGCGGATGCCGTCTTTGCCAAGGTCCTCTGCAAGATATTTCACGGAGGCCTCAAGTGCGGCCTTGGCCACGCCCATGACATTGTAATGCGGCATGACTTTTTCCGCGCCATAATAGGTGAGGGTCACGGCGCTGCCGCCTTTGTTCATCATCTTTTCCGCGCGCTGCATCACGGCCGTAAACGAGTAGACCGAGATATCCATCGACATCGCAAAGTTACCGCGGCTGGTGTCGACATAGCGCCCGCGCAGTTCGTTTTTGTCCGAAAAACCAATGGCATGCACGACAAAGTCAATATTGTCCCAGCGTTTCTTGATGCCGTCGAACAGCGCATCAATGGATTCTTCTGACCCCACATCGCAGGGCAGAACCATATCGCTGCCCAATTGCGCAGCGAGCGGATCAACGCGTTTTTTCAGCGCGTCGCCCTGATAGGAAAAAGCCAGCTCAGCACCTGCGTCTGCCAAGGTGCGCGCGACGCCCCAGGCAATCGACTTGTCATTCGCAAGACCCATGATGAGCCCACGCTTGCCTGCCATCAGGTCATTTGCCATTCTATTTCCTTCGAATTTATCGTTGTGTTGAAGACGGTTTATGCGATTGATTGTTTTTCGGCAAGGCTGTGCGTCTGGGGTGTGTTGCAAGCAACCCATGCGAGCATTTATTATTTCGCGCGCGGCTTTTCGTTGTTTGGCTGTGTCAAATGTTATAGACGGCTGCTAATGCGAGCTTGGGCTTAGGGAGTGAGAGTTCATTGGGAGATATTGAAACACGCAAAGGTAAATTTGCGGGGGATAATCCGTTTGAAATGGCGCAACGTTGGCTGTCCGAAGCGACTGACGCCGAAATAAATGACCCTAACGCGATTGCGCTGTCGACGGTTGACGCGCAGGGCATGCCGAACGCCCGTATGGTGCTTTTGAAAGAGATCGAAGACGACGCATTTGTCTTCTATACGAATTATACCAGCGCAAAGGCCGGCGAATTGGATCAGGCCGGAAAAGCCGCATTCGTCATGCATTGGAAATCGCTACGTCGCCAAATACGTGCGCGCGGAATCATTACGAAGGAAGACGGACCGAAGGCGGATGAGTATTATCGGTCGCGTTCGCTGAAAAGCCGGCTGGGGGCCTGGGCGTCGGATCAATCAAGCCCGTTGTCTAGCCGCGCTGCCTTAATGGCCGAGGTTGCAAAAGTGACGATTAAACAAGGGCCTGACCCCAAGCGCCCGCCATTTTGGGGCGGCTATCGATTGGCCCCGTTAGAGATTGAATTTTGGGCAGATGGCGAGTTTCGCCTGCATGATCGATTTGTTTGGCGTCGGCCTGATTTAGGAACGGGCTGGACTGTCACGAGGTTAAGCCCATAATAAGGCCTAAATGAGACAGAAAGTTAATTAATCCGCTGGGCAAGAATTTAGAGTACCAAAGGACATTTGTGTCAGATTTAGATAATATCGCCCCCGTCATTTCGGGAACTGTAAAATGGTTTGACCCTGCAAAGGGTTTCGGATTCGTTGTGTCCGATGACGGCGGGGCTGATATCTTGCTGCATGTGAATGTGTTACGAAACTATGGTCAAAGCTCGATCGCGGATGGGGCACGGGTTGAAATTACGGCCCATGAGACCAGCCGCGGTGTTCAGGCCACTCACGTTCACGCAATTCATCCCCCCGACATGGGGCTATCCAGCCCGCTAGACGAAATCGTCGGAGTTGATCCCGCCATTGTGAAAGCGGTCCCAATTGAACCAGCGCGGGTTAAATGGTTTGATAAATCCAAAGGTTTCGGCTTTGCCAATGTATTTGGTAAAAGCGATGATATCTTTTTACATGTAGAAGTATTGCGTCAGTCGGGGCTGTCCGATGTACAACCGGGTGAGGCATTGGCAATGCGCGTCATATCGGGCGAGCGCGGGAAGATGGCTGCAGAGGTATATGCGTGGGAAACTGTGATTTTAACCAAGCCGGACACCGAATAGCACAAACCTTATTATTGCTGTTCGCCCTGACCGCCAGTTTTGCGGGGCAGGCGTCAGCGGCCTGTTCTGACGACGCGGTTATGCTGCGGGGGGATTGGGGGCAGGCGCGATTCTCGGTTGAGGTCGCCGATGACGACGCCGAGCGCGCCCAAGGTCTGATGTTTCGTGAATCGATGCCCAGCAGTGCGGGCATGTTGTTTGTCTACAAAAACCCGCAAACCATGCGGTTCTGGATGCGCAACACGCTGATTCCTTTGGATATGCTGTTCATTGATTCCCGTGGTGTTGTGAAACATATTCACGAAAACGCCGTGCCTTTGGATGAAACGATGATTTATGGCGGTAAAAATTTGCTGTCTGTGCTTGAGATAAATGGCGGTTTGGCCGGACGGATGGGCATTAAAATAGGGTCTGAACTGCGTCATCCGGCGTTTGCGGCACACAACCCGGCATGGCCCTGCTAATTCGGTCGATTTCTGTGAAGTTAGGGCTTTTCAATCAGATCACTTGTAGCTAAGTAGGCCGCAGTCGGGGCGTGGCGCAGCCTGGTAGCGCACCTGTTTTGGGTACAGGGGGTCGGAAGTTCGAATCTTCTCGCCCCGACCACTTTAAGAACCACCACATATAGTGTTCCTGATCTGCTTCGTGCAGGTCAGAACGCTATATTTGTGTTCAATGGGTATCAGTCCGGTTTCTATCTCCCGTTGTCTTGCGCAAAATCAGCTCTTCATCCTTTGTGCCTAATATTTTTTCTATCGCAGGCAGATTTTGGAAATGCCCCCAACTGGCTGTGCAGTTCTTTGTGGATATCTCAAGTGATAGATGAGGGGGGCGCGCTAAACCTTGGCGTTTATTGACTTATCCACAGGTCACGGTGCGGCCGCCAAATGGTGAACGCTTGTGCATATTTTTGCCTTGAATCACTGCGGGGCTGGGTGCCTCAAAAAATCCCACTTCGGTCAAGCCTCTAGTTGCGAATATTTGTGAATATTTTCGTTGACCGACTAGGGTCATCTACGTCAGTTTGTGTGGATTGACGGTCACGCCACTATATCTAGTGGTTAACATTAGGCGGCGGACCGGTGAGGCAGATGAGGCAAACGCAGCTTTGGCGCATGTTTGAACGCTTATCACGGGCCGTATTGGTCCTTGAGTGATACGTTCTCTGTTTTGGTCAATAGGTCTTGGGGCGGTCTGCAATGTCAGATTTGGCCTCGTATAAATGAGCTGAGATAATGGGGCGAAAGATATGAAAATCGAAAGAAAATTCACGACATCCGGGCAAGATGCATACGCCAAGCTGGATTTCGTGAGCACCGTTTCTGAAATTCGTAACCCGGACGGATCGGTGGTTTTCCATCTCGATAACGTTGAAGTCCCTTCCAGCTGGAGCCAGGTCGCCTCGGACGTGATCGCCCAGAAATATTTCCGCAAAGCGGGCGTGCCCTCGGCCACCAAAAAGATCAAAGAAAAGGGCGTGCCAGAGTTCCTGTGGCGCTCCGTTCCTGCCGATGACGCGACCATGGGCGGCGAGACGTCATCAAAGCAGGTATTCGACCGTCTGGCAGGCGCATGGGCCTATTGGGGTTGGAAGGGTGGCTATTTCACCACCGAAGCCGACGCCCAAGCCTATTACGATGAAATGCGCCACATTCTGGCGTCCCAGTCGGGTGCCCCAAACAGCCCGCAGTGGTTCAACACCGGCCTGCACTGGGCTTATGGCATCGATGGCCCCGCCCAAGGTCACTATTATGTAGATTACAAGACCGGCAAGCTGACCCGCTCGAAATCGTCTTACGAGCACCCACAGCCCCATGCGTGTTTCATTCAGTCCGTCGCCGATGATCTGGTGGGCGATGGTGGTATCATGGATCTGTGGGTCCGCGAGGCACGTCTGTTCAAATACGGCTCCGGCACAGGCACCAACTTTTCCAGCCTGCGTGGTGCGGGCGAGGGGCTGTCGGGCGGTGGTAAGTCATCCGGCCTGATGGGTTTCCTGAAAATCGGCGACCGCGCTGCTGGTGCGATCAAATCGGGCGGCACCACGCGGCGTGCGGCCAAGATGGTGATCGTTGATGCGGACCACCCCGATATCGAAGACTTCATCAACTGGAAGGTCATCGAAGAGCAAAAAGTGGCGTCCATTGTCGCCGGTTCGAAAATGCACGAACGCGAGCTGAACAAGCTGTTTGCGGCGATCAAAGCATGGGATGGCATTCAGGCCGACGCCTATGACCCCGCCAAAAACGAGCAGCTGAAAGCCGCGATCAAGGACGCGAAAAAATGCGCGATCCCCGAGACTTACGTAAAGCGCGTGCTGGATTATGCAAAGCAGGGCCACACGTCGATCGAATTTCCGACCTATGACACTGACTGGGATTCCGAGGCGTATTCGTCTGTTTCCGGCCAGAACTCCAACAACTCGATCCGCGTCACCAACGCATTCCTGCACGCTGTTGAAAAAGACGCCGATTGGGAACTGCTGGACCGCACAACGGGCCGCGTTTCGAAAACGATCCGTGCCCGCGACCTGTGGGAACAGGTTGGCCACGCCGCATGGGCCTGTGCCGATCCGGGCATCCAGTACCACGACACCGTTAACGAATGGCATACATGCCCCGAAGACGGCGCGATCCGTGGATCAAACCCTTGTTCCGAATACATGTTCCTTGACGACACGGCCTGTAACCTGGCGTCGATGAACCTGCTGACCTTCCTCAAAGACGGCGAATTCCAAGTCGAAGACTACATGCACGCCTCGCGTTTGTGGACTGTGACGCTGGAAATCTCGGTGATGATGGCGCAATTCCCGTCCAAGGAGATCGCGCAACGGTCCTATGATTTCCGCACGCTGGGTCTGGGCTATGCAAACATCGGCGGCTTGCTGATGAACATGGGCTATTCCTATGACAGCGACGAAGGCCGCGCGCTGTGCGGTGCACTGACCGCAATCATGACCGGCGTTTCCTATGCCACATCCGCTGAAATGGCGGGCGAATTGGGTGCATTCCCCGGCTACAAGAAAAACGCCGCCCACATGCTGCGCGTCATCCGCAACCACCGCAACGCAGCATTGGGGAAATCCGATGGCTACGAGAACCTTGCCGTAAAGCCGGTCCCCTTGGATCACGCAAACTGCCCCCAGCACAACCTGATCGCCGTTGCGACCTCGACCTGGGACGAAGCGCTGCGCCTTGGCGAAAAGCACGGGTATCGCAACGCCCAAGTGTCGGTGATCGCCCCCACAGGCACCATCGGTCTGGTGATGGATTGTGACACCACAGGGATCGAACCTGACTTTGCGCTGGTGAAGTTCAAGAAACTGGCCGGTGGCGGGTATTTCAAGATCATCAACCAATCCGTGCCAGCAGCACTGGAAAAGCAGGGCTATGGATCTGCCCAGATCGAAGAAATCGTCGCCCATGCTGTGGGTCACGGCAGCATCGGCAACGCGCCCGGCATCAACCACACCACATTGGTCGGCCACGGCTTTGGTGTGAACGAACTGGCCAAGATCGACGCGGCATTGGCACAGGCCTTTGACATCCGTTTCGTGTTCAACCAATGGACCCTGGGCGAGGAATTCTGCACGCAAGTTCTTGGTATTCCAGCAGAAATGCTGAACGATCCTACGTTTGACCTGCTCAAATCCTTGGGCTTTTCCAAGAAAGACGTCGATGCGGCGAACGACCACGTTTGCGGCACCATGACGCTAGAAGGTGCGCCGCACCTGAAAGAAGAGCACTATAGCATCTTCGATTGCGCCAACCCCTGCGGTAAAAAAGGTACGCGGTATCTGTCGGTGAACAGCCACATCTACATGATGGCGGCCGCACAGTCGTTCATCTCGGGTGCGATCTCTAAGACCATCAACATGCCCAACGATGCGACCATCGAAGATTGCCAACAGGCGTATGAATTGTCCTGGTCCTTGGGCGTGAAAGCCAACGCGCTGTACCGTGACGGATCGAAACTGTCACAGCCTTTGGCCGCGGCCTTGGTCGAAGATGACGACGAAGCGGCAGAAACGCTTGAATCCGGTAACATCCACGAAAAAGCCGTGGTTCTGGCCGAAAAGATCGTCGAAAAAGTCATCGTCAAAGAGATCGTCAAATCGCACCGCGAAAAGATGCCTCAGCGCCGTAAGGGCTATACCCAAAAGGCCATCGTTGGCGGGCACAAGGTTTACCTGCGCACCGGCGAATATGGCGACGGCACCTTGGGCGAAATTTTTATCGACATGCACAAAGAAGGTGCCGGTTTCCGCGCGATGATGAACAACTTTGCCATCGCCGTGTCCGTGGGCCTGCAATACGGCGTGCCGCTCGAAGAATTCGTCGACGCGTTCACCTTTACCAAGTTCGAACCCGCCGGCATGGTTCAGGGCAACGACAGCATCAAGAACGCGACATCGATCCTTGATTATATCTTCCGCGAATTGGCTGTGTCCTATCTGGACCGCACCGATCTGGCGCATGTGAAACCCGAAGGGGCCACATTCGACACCATCGGTCGTGGCGAGGAAGAGGGCGTGCGCAACGTGTCCGAGATTTCCGAAAACGCCGCGACACGGTCTTTGGAGGTGCTCAAGCAGATCAGCTCCACCGGGTATTTGCGCAACCGCATGCCGCAGGAACTGGTTTTGATGCAAGGCGGGCAGGGGATGTCTGACCTTGCTGTCTTGGACGCCGGTACTGCTGCGATCGCGCAGTCGGTCACCACGTCAGTGGAATCGACCACCGCGATTTCCAGCGGCGCGGTAGGTATCGACGCCCGCACCAAGGCCAAGATGCAAGGCTATGAAGGCGAGGCCTGCGGCGAATGCGGCAACTACACGCTGGTCCGTAACGGTACCTGCATGAAGTGCAACACCTGTGGCGGCACGTCCGGCTGTAGCTAAGTAATTGAGTGGTTGGAAGGTGGTGAAACGCCAAGCATATATAGCCCATTTCGGGGTGTTTCGGCGGCCATTTACAAGGTGATTAGCGCCCAGTTCGCGTAAGTTGTTGTTTTTATTGACGCGAACTGGGTGCCGATTTTCTATGTAGTTTGATGGTTTAGTACGGCGATCAGGTGGGGGAAACGGGACTTCTAAAGGGCATGAGCTTCGAGACGGCACATGATTACGCAGTTTCGGTTTGAGAGAGGAGCTAGTTTCCTCGTTCAATCCATGAAACAGGGGGCCGGTGCGCTAGCCCCTAACGACGGCCAAGCCGCAGGCATAAAACAAACGAGCGGTTAACGATGAGCTTGGCCATGCGAAACTTAGGGTGCCCCTTGGGCTCCCTTTTTTCTTTGGTACGCTTGTGAAGAAGAGTTCGCTGGATGACGAGCGCATCCCCCCGCCTAGGATAAAATCAGTTCATCGTCTGCGGCAAGGATATAGAAATTCCCCCGGTCTATCAGCGCTAGAAGGTGCTTCAGTCGTGGCAGAAAACCTATGGGTCGCTAGCAATCGACATACGAGGATCGCGATGGAAATCTGCCCTGATTTTAAATCTTTTTAAGCAACGGTAACTGACAAGCTGATAATTCATAGTGACTGGTGTCCGGTCCTATTCAGTTTCTTGGAAAATTTAGTTTGCACCGGCTTTGAAATATTTCGTGGGAAAATAACTTAAAACGCTCACGGCCCATTTGTATGTACCGGCTGCTGTTCGCAAATGATTTCTGGCATGTTCTCGGAAGTCGCTCATATGTATTCGGCCTGTTGATCGACACGCGGGTCGTGGCCTTGTTGGGGTTACGCACGCGCCGTGATCTCATTACCGGACAGGTCGATTATGACCATTTGGGCCGTCAGACTCTGGGGGCGTAATATTTCCGTTCCATGCTTTCTTTCTATCGCGAACTCCTTTGGATCGTGGTGGTGCTTTAGACGCCAGCCATGATCTCATCTCTGGGCGCATCAAACGCCGTTTTATGTTTCAATATGCTCCACGCCATCCGGGCCAATTTGTTCGCCAACGCGATTGCCAGCTTGTTGCGATGCATGCGTTCTGATGCGCGTGTGAGCCATGCGCCGAAGCTGAAGTCCGGCCATCGGTGGGGTCGCATCAGGATAACCTTGGCCGCCTGAACGAACAACATGCGCAAATACCTGCTTCCACGTTTGGTGATCCGTCCCAATATAGTTCGGCCACCCGTGCTGTATTGTCGGGGGACTAATCCCACCCAAGCTGCAAAGTCCCGCCCACGATCAAACGCCTCACCTTCACCGACAGCAGCGACCATCGCTGTCGATATCATCGGTCCAATCCCAGGCACCGTCATCACGTTGACACAGTTCTCTTCCGTTCGACTGATGTCCTCGATCTCTTTTGAGACTGCATTGATCCGATCATCCATCCACATCCAATCGCCATAGAGCCCGATGAGTATCTTGCGCATCCGCAGTGATATCTCATCTTTGCGTTCTTCCAAAATCGCCTCAAAGGAATTCCTCAAAGCGCGCAAACCTTTGCGGACAGTGATGCCCTGTTCAATCAAAAACGCCCGTATCTGATTAATCGTTGCCGTCCGTCGCGACACCAAGCGCGACCTGACACGGTGCAACGCTTGCAAATCGAGCTGATCCTGGCTCTTCTCTGAGACTGCGTTCAAGTTCGGACGCAGCGCTGCTTCTGCGATGGCTTCCGCGTCATTGTAGTCGTTCTTCTGGCCCTTATTAAATGGCTTTACGTAGATCGCTGGAATAATCCGAGGCTCAAAACCCATCTTGCGCAGCGTGCGACTGACAAAGTGGGCACTCAGACACGCCTCCATTCCGACAATACAACGCGGCAACTTTTCAAACGTCGTGACCAATGCAAGACGTTTGATCTGCTTACGCAGAACGCGCTGACCATTGTGATCAAAACCGACAATGTGAAATGTGTCTTTACCGATATCGATGCCAATCGACATCAGATCATCAAACTCAACCTTCGCCATGCTACTTCTCCTATATGCAGGTGAAACTAAGCTCAGTCTAACCTGCTGGGTGAAGCAGCCGGTACATCCCATTACCGGACATTGACCGGTGATCTGGGTTGCTGCAGTGCGGCCCGTCAGACCGGGCATTCGCTGCGCGTGCAATACCGGGAGATGCTCGAACTCACAGTGTGCGGACAAACCCGACCTTGCTGCCCGTTAACCTTCGACCGCTTTTCAGATGCGGCACCGGCGATGAAACGCACCAAGTGCGAGCAGCGGACGTTCGCTATAACAGCGAAATTCTTTATTTCCAGGCACAGAGCCTGGCTTTCGTGTCGGTCAGCCTCTTGTTGCGCGTAGCCACATCCCTACGGTGTTCTTTTAGGTTTCGATATTTGATTCTTAAGCAGTTTGGGGCTGAAAATGAGTAAATCGGGTGCATACGTGGTGAATTTCACCAGAGGCAGGTACGAGGAACTGTTACACGAGCTGGAAATAAGAGAGTTTTTCGCGGAGGCGGTCCCAGACTTCGCATTTAGTAGGCGTCAGGCTTTGGTCGCCATTGTTGTCAGTCCAGCTAAAGAGGTTACGCATATTGGTCGGGCAAAGAAGGGTGTCAAAGCCGGGACCAACTTGAGGCGGCTAAACTTACTTGATCTTATCGAATTGGACGTTCCGCTCTCGTTGCATGATCTTTTGGATAATGTCCCCAATCGAGTGCGGCACAAAGCCAAGGAAATTCTTCAAAACGGTGGGCTGCTCGCACCAAAAGCATTTTTGGGCGTCGTGGATGCTATTGTTTCACTTCGCCCCGAAGCGGCGGAAACTCTCGAACGGTTTTCTACAACGACACGCCAAAGACTGAGAGAACTTTCGAATGAAGAAACCCAAGCACTTGCGCTACAAAAAGAAGCTGTAGCGACCGCATTGTCCTTTAGCGGCCTTCAACTTGAACCGCTGGCACACTGGGAGTTAGATAAAACATCTAAACCTATCTCATATCTGGAAGGGCTGGAAGAAGCTCGGATGATGGAAGATTCCATGATAACTTGGGACTTGCATCAGGTTCCTGGCTTTGACGAGGTTAGGTCGTTGCCCCATGCATCTACGGCTGTCTTTAGCGATGACGAGACAACTTTGTTTGTCACTCTTGCCAATAAGCAGCCCCTTGAAAAACAGACAGGGACGGACCTGATTTACTTTAATCAGACGTTCGGTGCGTTTGTGATGGTACAATATAAGGCTATGGAATTGGATGAGCATCACGCAGCATTTTTCAGGTTTCCACAAAAACAGTTGGATGCGGAGATAGTTCGGATGGACTCCATTTTGGCCCAGTTAAATACGTTACCCAAGAACGGAAAGTCTCATAGCTTTCGGTTAAGTGAGAACCCTTTTTTCCTCAAATTCTGTCCTCGAATACAATTTGATCCTGACAGCGCTTCACTCACTTCTGGCATGTATATTCCCTTGGATTACTGGAAGATGCTGGCCGATGATCCGAACCTGGAAGGTCCGCGAGGTGGCAAACTTCTGACTTATAAAAATGTTGGTCGTTTTGTCGATAACTCCTCGTTTGTCACATTAGTCGCCAAGGCTTGGGTTGGCACTTCTATCACTGCATCGGCAATTCTCTCTGAGTGGATCGAACATATTGTTGGTCAAGGTCGCTCCGTTGCCTTCGCGATCAAAAAGGAGGATGATGATGACGGCGACACTTCGCGCGGCTACGTATTCGATCCTTCACCTCATTTAGGTTTGGCTGTCGAGACTCCCGGTCGAAAAAAGTGTCTGTAGAAAACTGACATCGGAAATGACCTGTCCCAAGACTCCTCATTCATAGCGAGAGTTTTTCAGAGCCGCGTAGTGCTATCCAAAATTCACTAAAAGGAAGCTGCGTTGCGGCGTAGCGTTCCATTGCAAACGGCAGCCATTGGACGTGACTTCCGGAATAACTTTGTAATTTTTCCCGTAAGCGGTCTTTGGCTGCGCCACAAAAAATCGGTAGTTTGGGCTCACTGCCGCCTTGCGGCACCGCAGCGTCCTGACCACCGGCCTTGGCTGTTGCCGTCGCATGTGAGACCGCAGTCAGCCCAAAGCAGACATGGTCGAACGACATCTTGGGGCGGTTTCCGGACTTTCGCTGCGCGTGAAGGCATGCATCGCTTTTAAGTGAAAGCTGACATTGGCGGGCGTTCACGCAAGTCAACCGCCATAGCCAGCGCGTTCGTAAAATCCACTCCGGTGTGCGTGTCTCCTTTTTCCACAACCGCCTCGCCGCATCAGTGACGCGGCAAGGCGGGAGGGCTCTATTCAGCAGCGACGGCTTGAGCTGCTACCCCGTTCAGGCGACCGGATAGGCGCACCAGAACGATTCCGACACCCACCACTCCGGCAGCGATGTAGGGGGCCGAGGCAAGGCCGACGCCTTCCACAACCAGCCCGCCGGCCCATGCGCCACCGGCAATGCCAAGGTTGAACGCACCGATGTTCAGGCCGGACGCCACATCCACCGCACCGGGGGATACTTCGCGCGCGATTTGCACGACGTAAGACTGCAGCGGCGGCACGTTGGCGAAGGCAAAGCCGCCCCAGAAGGCCGCAACCGCGATGGCTGCAATCGGGTGTGTAAGGAAGGCACCAAGTGCAACCAGTGATATCACAAGGCCAGCAAAGATCACCGTCAGGGACGCCACTGCACCGATACGGTCAGCGAGTTTGCCGCCCGCGATGTTCCCCACGGCGACGGATGCACCGTAAAGCAGCAGCACCAAGCTCACCGCGCCTGCGGACAGACCCGTGACTTCGTTCAGCATCGGCGCAAGGAAGGTAAAGGCGATAAAGTTCCCGCCATAGCCGACAGCCGTGATCAGATAGACCAGCACAAGGCGCGGCGAAGTCAGCACCTGTAATTGGGCTTTGATCCCCGCTGACGCGGTCTTGGTCAGGTTGGCCGGCAACAGCACGGCAGAAGCGATGAAGCCGATCACACCCAGCACGACAACGCCAAGGAAAGTTGACTGCCAGCCAAAGTTTTGGCCGATGAACGTCCCCAAGGGAACACCCGTTACAAGCGCGACAGTCAAACCAAGGAACACCAGCGCAATGGCCGAGCTTTCCTTTTCGGGTTCCACAAGATCGGTCGCGATAGTCGAAGCGATTGCAAAGAACACACCATGGGCGAGACCGGTGATAAAGCGCGCAGCGACAAGACTGCCGTAATCCGGCGCAAAGGCGGCATAAGCATTGCCGAGCGTGAAAAGCGCCAGCAAGAGCAGCAACAGCGTCTTGCGCGGCACGCGATCCGCCATGGCAGTCAGAACTGGGGCGCCGATGGTCACACCAAGCGCATAAAGACTGACCAACAGGCCAGCGGAGGGGATAGAAACGCCAAGATCGGCGGCAATGGTGGGAAGCAATCCGACGATAACGAACTCGGTCGTTCCGACGGCGAAAGCGCTGATGGTCAGCGCCCAGAGGGCAAGTGGCATCGGTTTTCTCCAATAAATTTGATGTCGACGCCGTATATGCCAGCCGCTATCTCTTGCGAGAACAGACAAGTTTGGAATGGATCATTGCAGAAACTGCACGAATTGCTACGCATGGGGGATTTGGCCGCTTTTGTCGGGATTGTCGACGATGGCGGCTTTGCGGAATCGGCGCGGCGCAGGGGGGTGTCGGCCTCTACGCTCAGCCGGTCCGTCACGCGGCTGGAAGAGCAGTTGAAGGTCACACTGTTGCGGCGCACGACGCGATCCATCGAGATCACCCCCGAAGGCGCGGCAGTTCTGGCTGAGGCGCGCGAGATTTTGGACCGCAGTGAAGCCCTTCAAGAGATCGCTACCAGCGGACAGGCCCCCGCCGGGCCACTGCGCGTAAACGCACCGGTTCCTTACGTCCTGCATGTCCTCGCCCCGCGTCTGGCTGAGTTTCACGCAAAGTATCCGGACATCCAGCTGTCGATCGACATGACAGACTCGCTGGTGGATCTGATCGGCAGTCACGCTGATGTTGCCATTCGGCTGGGCCAGCTGCCTGATAGCGACATGTTGCACCGCCCCTTGGGGCGCACGGCTTGGAAATTGGTGGCTGCGCCGGGCTATCTCGATCGCAACGGCTGGCCAAAAACACCGGCCGACCTCGCACAGCTGGAGCAAGTTCGGTTCGCGGCACCCGATCATATTAACACATTGCGCTTCACAGGTCTGGCCGAGCCGGTAACGGTGCCCAGCGCCCTGACTGCGGGCAACGGAGAGGCTGTGCGGCAGATGGTCTTGGGCGGTTTGGGCATCGCCCGCTTTTCCGATTTCATGATCGCTGACGATATTCGCGCCGGGCGCTTGGTTGAATTATTCCCTGGCCAGCTTTCAGCGGACCCACTGAATATCTCAGCGCTCTACCTTACCCGCGTCTCGGGCCTGCGGCGACTGGGAGTCTTTCTTGATTGGGTGGGGGACATCGGTGGAGGCTAAGTTCTGCGCCCGCCTTTCAGCATGTTTGACGCTCCCGAGCAGAGCATGGCCTTAAAAAGCTTGCCCCCCGTTCGGCTGATTTAGACATATTTTTAGATGTCCGCTTCCTGGAAGTTGCACCGCAGCGGCAAAGCCACATGCTAAAGGCAGCTTTGGGCCGTTCACGTCGACCGACACCTTAGGCGGGAAGCGGTCATCCGCTGCGTGATGCACAAACGACCGTTATGCGCAAAGATCAGCTATTCAGGACTCGCGACGGAAGCCCAGCGCCATGTTTGACGCTGCTCTGGCGTGGATCTGTGCAACTATTGACCTTCTTAGCTCCCCCAGTTGAACGTGAGCCCGCACCCAGAGACCCCAGGCCAATTGGAACTCGGAGGACGTTTTTGCGCGCGTTTTCCGACCTATGCGCCAACAATGTTCTTTAGGTTGTGTTGCGTGATTATCCTGCGTAGCTTGAGAAAGAAACGAAAGGTCTATTTTTCCGGCCCTAACGTCAAATTGCATGCATCCCTGCATCGAGAGCGCCTGTAAATGCGTGCGCTTCCGAGGAAATATAGCGCTATGAAATTCATCGTTGTTCCAACCAAGTCAGACCATTCGCCCAAAGAAGGCATGGAGGTTGGCTATCTTTGGACAGACCAGTGGGATGACTGGTTCACCTACAACACTATGTACTATTTCACCTATTTTGACCGGGCTGGGCAGAAGCACGAAATAGGGTCGGTCAAAATTGGTCAATTCGAATGGGATACTAAGCAACGGCGCCCAGACCTTCCGGAGCAGTTCGGAGCGTTGTCTGACGAGTTCTTCTCGCTGGGCCAAGACATCGATTACTATAAGGCTCTGATGGGTCTGCCTGAAGATGAGCGCGATAAGATCTTTCGCGCACTTCGCGATACCGCTTATGACGAAGAGCTCTATGCGCGTGCAATCCAAGAAGATGTGATGACAGAATCGCTCATGCGATCTTCTGGGGCACGCAAAACGGAGATTCAATATCGCGCCGTTATCAAGGAGGGCGTGGAGCTAACTCCCTTCAAGTTTTCCTACCGCGCGGCCAAGACCCCGAAATCACTGACAGATCCTATCGAACTGAGCTTTGAAGTCGTGCCCTTCGCTTCGCCACCTACAAACATCCATGTGTTGATCGGACGAAACGGCGTCGGTAAGACGCGCCTTCTCAATGGGATGACACGTGCGCTTGTTGACCCTACATCGACAAGACGACGTGACGGCGGTTTCTCATTCGAGGAGTCGGATTTTGACCTTTTAGGCGACAGTAGTGAAACGTTCGCTAACTTGGTCAGTGTAACCTTCAGTGCGTTCGATGAGTTTCTTACCATCGGCGATACGCCTGACAAAAAGAAAGCAATCATCGGCTACACTAATGTCGGCTTGAAGAAACTGGTTGGCCGCAAGCCAGACAGGAAGATTATTACTCAAGATATCGCGCGACTAAGCGTAGATTTTGCGAATAGCGCCCTGATCTGCGCGCGCGGCGTGCGGCGATCTCGGTGGAAGCGTGCGCTCGAGACGCTCGAGACTGACAGTCTCTTTGGCGAGATTGAAGTTGCCAACCTTGCAGACATCACAGACGAGGAGGAATTTCTGGATCAGGCTCGGGTCCTCTACAAGAAACTTAGTTCGGGACACAAGATTGTGCTTCTTACCATGACCAGACTTGTCGAATTGGTTGAAGAACGCACTCTGGTTTTGATGGATGAGCCCGAAGCCCATCTCCATCCGCCACTTCTTTCGGCCTTTGTTCGGGCGCTGTCTGATCTCCTCACAAATCGGAACGGTGTGGCGATTATTGCGACCCATTCCCCGGTCGTGGTTCAGGAAGTCCCCTCCACCTGTGTATGGAAGATATCAAGGCATGGTGTCTCGTCAAATGCGGAACGTCCGGAGATTGAGACATTTGCCGAGACGGTCAGTATCCTGACGCGCGAAATATTCGGCCTCGAGGTGGATCGTTCGGGCTTTCACCGCATGATCCGCGATATTGTCGAGCAGGAAGAAACCTTCGACGTCGTTATGGACCGGTTCGACGACGAGATCGGTGCTCAGGGGCAAGCGCTTATCCGTGCGATGCTACACCGACGTGCGTCTGAGGATGATGGCTGATGTGGCGCGTACAACGGCCCGACATCGATACGGGCACGACTTTTGATCAATGCACAGGCATTATTCGAAACCGCAATTTGCAAGACCGCATGAACGGTATCAGACAGGAGATCTTGGACCGATCCGACCATTACGACGGCCAGGCCGAAGTCGAAGAACTGCATCTAATTATGAGCCACGAAGTGGGTGTCGGTGACGTTGCGGGGCTCGATCTCAAGAAAAACTACACCACGCGCATGGTGCGGAAAGGTGTTCCAGCGCGACCCGTTTACGATGCCCTGAAGATCCTTCCGGCTAACAACAGATGCCCTTTCTGCAATTATGGTCCGGTCGAAACTCTGGACCACATATTACCCAAAACACAGTATCCAGCATTTGCCGTGAAGCCCACAAATCTTGTCGGATGTTGCGACCGGTGCAACAGGCTGAAATCCGAGGCGGTGCCGACCGGTCCCGGGGACCTCTACCTTCACCCATATTTTGATAATGTGGACCATGCGAATTGGTTAAAGGCCGAGCTGGTCCACTCGATGCCTGCCGTCGCAGAATTCTATGTCGACGAACCAGACGAACTGACCCCCGATCAGCTCTCGCGCATCAATACTCAGTTTGAAGGTCTTGGACTTGCGGGCCTATACAGTGATGCCGCTGCAGACGAGATTGTCGACATTGCGGAGATGCTCGAAGAGCTGTTTGCGGAAGGCGGGGCAGAGATCGTGCAAGCGCATCTCGCCCGGCAGCACAGATCCCGCATTGCCGCCGGTCTAAACTCTTGGCGTTCAGCGTTCTACGAAGCGCTCTCTGGCTCTGACTGGTACTGTAATGGTGGCTTCCGCATAGCCCCATAAAAATGGGCGACTACTCGCTCGCAAGCTTTTTGGTACTACGCAGACTGCCGTTTGCGGACCTTTGTTACACCGATCGCTAATGGCGGCTTCGGGCCGCTTGCAACAGCGGCCCAGTTGTTTATATTTCGATGGCTTCAGAGATCGCCAAAGCATCTTCCAATTCGACACCTAGATATCGGACGGTGCTGTCCATCTTGGTGTGGCCCAGTAACAGCTGGACAGCCCGCAGGTTGCCAGTCTTCTTGTAAATCTGTGTCACCTTGGTCCTCCGCATTGAATGCGTACCGTAGGCTGTTGCTTCTAAGCCAATAGATGTGACCCAGTCTCGGACGATCCGGGCATATTGGCGCGTGGAGATATGCAGACGTTCGTGAAAGCGGCCCGGCCACAGATATTCAGACCCGACCATAAGCGGGTCCTTCATCCATTTCGCGACTGATGCTCGGGTGCCTTCTGAAATCTCAAAGCGGACAGGTTTTTGGGTTTTGCTCTGAAGCACCGATGCCCGCTCCTTGATCTGTCCCGAAGCCATCACATCAACGACCTGCATGCGGCATAGATCGCATCCGCGCAGTTTGCTGTCGATTGCCATATTGAAAAGTGCGAGATCGCGGTTGTTTCCTGCGAGCTCAAGCCGAACCCGGATCGCCCAGACATGCTTTGGTTTCAGTGGTCGCTTCTGGCCAACGATACGGCCTTTGTTCCAAGCAGGACGAAGCGCGCGAATGGCAGGTAAGTTTGGTGTTTCCATGACTGATCCTCCGATCCGCCAATCCCTCCCACAACGACAACCAGACGCTGACCCAGCCACCATACCACAGGATGCTGCGTCGCATCCGAGGTCTGCTTTGAGCCCATTTTGACCGATGCTGCATGGAGCACGAAGGTCGGCCTTCAATGTTAGGCATTACGTTTTTGCGACCAAACAACGGCTAGAAAAATGATGGACCCGCCAATGATTGCGGGAGAGGTTGGTACCTCTGATAACACAAGAAACGCTAAGACGGGTGCAAGCGGCATTTCCAGCGTCGAAAGCAATGCTGTTTCCGCCGACGGCAAACGCCTCGCGCCCTCCGACAACGTCACCGAGGCAACCGCGAAAACAAGGCCGAAGGCTATTAGTATCGGCAATTCGTGACTTTGCACGGCAAACGGGTCGCCATACGCCAAAGCAAATGGCAGCAGCACGATGGATGACAGGGCAGCCGGTAGCGCCGCAGTTGTCGATGGGAATTTCCGGTAAACAACCATAATGCCTGACATCATCAGGGTCATGAACAGGGCAAGGAAATCTCCTGTTAGCTGACTGCCGCCAAATGATGCTGAAACAATGACGAAAACCCCGCCGAGCGCCGCCAAACTTGCCAAAATGACCCGCGTGGTTGGAAGCTCTTTGATGAAAATCCACGATAGCCCTGCGGCAATGAAAGGGGCTGTGGCATAGATCAAAGCGACATTTGCGACGCTGCTGAGTTTGAATGCGGGGATAAAGGCGGCAGTGCCAGCGGCCATCATCAAGGTCACAAAGAATGCGGGTTTGTTGAATGCTCTGATTTCTGCAAGAAGTGCACCGCGCAACACCAGATAAATCAGCGTAAACGCCGCCGCTGCAACCCCTCGCCAGAAGATGACCCCCCAAGCGTCTGTTGAAACGCCATTGGTGAAAACACCGGCAGAACTAAAGACAATCGCGGAGGCTACCACGAGAACAATGCCTGCTTTTCTTTGGTTGGTATTGATCAGTGTCACCGGATGCCCCTTGCATTGCTTGTGCATGAATAGCTACAAACTACTGACATCTGTATGTCAGGAGTGTTTCATGCCGGGTATAAAAAGGTGAACAGTCATGGCATCCAAGACGACACGGTTTTTCGAGATCATTCAGCTATTGCGCGACGCCAAGAAACCGCTTTTGGCGCGTGATCTAGCAGCGACCCTCGAAGTGTCAGTCAGAACCGTCTATCGGGACATTGCCAGCTTGCAGGCCATGCAAACCCCAATACTGGGGGAACCCGGTATCGGTTATGTTATGCGAAAGGGCTACGACCTTCCTCCGATCAACCTTGACGTCGATGAAGCCGAGGCCATTGCGGTTGGTTTAAGCCTTGTTGCACGCACGGGCGATCCCGGTTTGTGGCGCGCAGCGGGGCGGGCCTCACGAAAACTGCATGAGGCAGCACCGGGGACACGAAAGCTCGTTACCTCATCGTGGGGCGTCGAGACTGAGCCGCCGATAGATCTGTCAGGTCTTCGCGCCGCGATCCGCTCGGAAACCAAGTTGGAGATTTTCTATCGAGATGCGGAGAAACGTGAAACCCACCGCATCATCTGGCCGCTTGTTCTCATTTATTATGTGGACAATGTCATGATCGTTGCGTGGTGTGAGTTGCGTCAAAGCCTGCGCCACTTTCGCGTTGACCGTATCGCCCACGGCGATTTCTTGTCGGCCGATTTTAAGGGCGAAGGGGACGCCCTTATTGCGCAGTGGGAGAATACGCAGAAGAATGAGACTGTTTCGACAAAAGACTTCTAGCGCACAAAAGCCGCCATTGGAGCAGTCGCAGCGAAATAGTGCTTTGTCCCGCACAGCCGACCTTGCTGTACAAAATCGTTTAGGGTTGCTATCTGGCCAGTTGATGCAGATCACTGCAACTCTAAACAAGAAAGTTGGTGAAAACCACATGCAGGTTAGTGTTCGCGACAACAATGTCGATCAGGCCCTCCGAGTTCTAAAGAAAAAGCTCCAAAAGGAAGGCGTATTCCGTGAAATGAAGCTCAAGCAACATTTCGAGAAACCTTCCGAGAAAAACGCGCGTCAGAAAGCAGAAGCGATCCGTCGTGCCCGCAAGCTGGCACGAAAGAAGCTGGAACGCGAAGGATGATCTAATTCAACTTTTGGCGCTGAATAAACAGACCCCCGTTGTCCGGTGGCAGCGGGGGTTTTCCGTGCCAGCAGGGCATTTTTTCGTGGACAGCCCAAATTTTAGAATATCCCAAAGCGAACCTTGCCATTACCGGAGCGAACGGCTGCAAAGTCCCGCACTGTGGTCACTCGCCCTTCAAAGATGCTGCGCTGAGCATGAACGGCTGGTCTGGTGAAGCTGCGGCGCAGCGAAAAGCGCATCGGCCAGTGGCGGCTTTGGGTCGTTCATGTAGGCGACACTAAGGACGGTTCTTGTCGATCAACACCAAGGGCGGAGGCGGGACGTTCGCCGCGGCGCATCAGAAAATTATTAGATTTCACAATGCAGACACTCGCTTGCCAGCTTTCAGAGGGTGCTGCGTAACTTAACCCTCAAGAACTCGATTGCATATCCACGCAGTGCTCTCGACTTGGCACTGGGGTGACAAGGTCGATGACAATACCGAGACACTGTCGCTTATGGTAGAAGAAATAAAAACCTTGGAGTGGCCAGGTATGATTTTTTGCGATATCCCATCGCAAATTCTTGGGCCCAGATATGGGCGTGCTCGCAGCTGCGCCATCGGGGGATGAGGCGGCTCATTTGTTAGCATTTTCTGCAATAAATGAGATGAACGATAGGACTGAAACGGGCGGGCAAGCTTTGGCAGAATGCCGCCGGACCAGGTGATCCAGCGGCAAATGTTCTGCGGACCGCCGTTGGGATGTTTAACAGCCGTCCATTGCTCCATCAATAATATCTACGCTGGCTAAGTTCTGGGTGAGGAATTCGAAGGCGGGTCCCGCCAAATCACCAGCAGCGTTGTTACTTATGTTATTATTAGAAACTTGATTTTTAGCAAGTGCCCAGTGTTCACGATCGACCCCGTTCACGTTGACCATTCCATCAAAAACAAAGCTCCACGGAAAGGGGGTGGCATTTGCTATTTGGTGTTGAAAATGCTGAGGTGCAATTTGATAGATTTGATTAGCATCACCAATGTCCACCCTTATGACGCAGTGGCGGCCTTCCACTTCAGCCCACGCTGTGGCGTCTGCATCGCTATCGAAGTGCAAGAACGACAATGTTGCCGGGTTGCCACCAAAACCGAAGCTGTCTCGATTCCATATAATAGTTCCACCTTGGGCAAAAACTCCGTGGTATACAGCATTTGCATACGCAGAACTTGTGTTTGCGATTGACACGCTAACTGCAAAGAAAGTGAGCCTCCCCCTTTGAAGTGGTCCGCCCCTATAGTTAGGAAAGCGGAGGACCAAGAATTGCCATTAAGAGACCCAAGCCCGAAGAGATTGTCGTGAAGTTACGGCAGGTTGAAGTTCTGATGGGACAAGGTATGCCCCGGATTGATGCGATCAGACAGATCAGTGTGACTGAACAAACTTATTACCGTTGGAAGAAGAAGTAT
>TARA_R110002126_G_scaffold112105_1_pt1 | contig 70438 bp, 71 predicted proteins | sample TARA_R110002126 | Tara Oceans TARA_R110002126 (sample SAMEA4397536) | marine metagenome | biome: Polar Biome; feature: [DCM] deep chlorophyll maximum layer (ENVO:01000326); material: water (ENVO:00002006), including particulate matter (ENVO:01000060) such as... | depth 30 m | reverse complement strand
AAACGATAACCAACATTACCATTCCTGCACTAGGCACAGCTGCAGAACCAATTGAAGCCAATAAAGCTGTAGCCACAATTATTAATTGATTCGAAAATGTTAACCCTTCTGGCCAAATTACCTGCATAATAAAAACAGCGGCTATGGCTTGGTATAAACTGGTTCCATCCATATTAATTGTAGCACCAACAGGCAAAACAAAACCAGAAACTTCTTTGTCTACGCCCAAATGCTCCTCTACTCTTTCCATAGTAACCGGTAGAGTTGCTGCACTTGAACTTGTAGAAAATGCTAATAATTGAGCCGGACTAATTTGTTGTAAAAACCAAAGTGGCGATTTTTTTGTGTACACACTTACTAAAATGAGGTAAAAACCAATCATTAATAGTAAACCACCAACTACACAAAATGCATATACTAATAATTTTAGTAAAATTTCTGTGTCATCGAAAGCAATAATAACATTAGCTAATAGAGCAAAAACGGCATAAGGTGCAAAAAGCATAATTAAATCAACCATTTTCATAACAACTTCATTTAACGAATCAAAGAAATCCATTAAAGGTTTTGCTTTTTTTTCTGGAATTAGTAACAATGAAATTCCAACAAATAAAGCAAAAAAGATAATTTGCAACATGCTTGCATCTCCCAAAGACGTAAAGATATTACTTGGAAATATGTCAACTAAAGCCTGCAAAGGACCTGCATCATTTTGTGCAGATGCTTTTGTTAATTTATCTACAACACCAGAAGAAGTTTCGTATTTCGCTTTTATTTTAGCTATAGTATCTACAGACATTCCTGCACCTGGTTTTACTAAATTTACTATTCCTAAACCAATGATAATGGCAACTAAAGTAGTACCCATATAAATAACCATTGTACGTAACCCCATTTTTTTGATTTTAGAAATATCTTTTAAATCTGATATTCCTTTAATTAAAGAAGCTAAAATTAAGGGTACTGCAATTAATTTTAAAAGATTTATAAATATGGTGCCAAAAGGTTTTATCCAATCTGTAACAAAGCCTTTACCTCCATCTACAGTATTCATAATAAAACCAAAAACAATTCCAAGAACCATTCCAATTAAAATCTTCCAATGTAAAGCTAGTTTCTTCATTTTATTTTTTAAAATTTCTTATGAAGTTGAAAGATAAAAAAATTATTAAAATTAAAGTGACTTTATTCTTATATTGTGTCAAATTATCATAAAACATTAATTTTAATTATTAACAATATAAAATGGCAGGAATTTTAGATTTATTAAATAGCGACTTAGGAAAACAAATTGTATCTGGTGTAGCAGGCTCTACAGGAACAGACTCTAGCAAAACAAGTAGCGTTTTAACTATGGCTTTACCTTTATTAATGAAAGGTATGGAAAGAAACGCAGCTACCCCAGAAGGGGCAGCTGGTTTAATGGGTGCTTTATCAGGCAAACACGATGGTAGTATTTTAGATAATCTTGGAGGTTTATTTGGTGGTGGAGTTGATGAATCTGTAAAACAAGATGGTGCTGGAATTTTAGGGCATATTTTAGGAAGCAAACAAAGCGGTGTTGAACAAATTATTGGACAAAAATCAGGGTTGGATGCGAGTACGGTAAGTACTATTTTAAAAGTTGCAGCGCCTTTAGTGATGGGGTATTTAGGAAAACAAAAAAACGAACAAAATATAAGTTCTTCTGGAGATATAACTGGTCTTTTAGGTGGATTGTTAGGTGGTAGCTCTGATACTGCAGAGCAGAGTTTTCTTGAAAAAATGTTAGATGCAGATGGTGATGGAAGTGTAATTGATGATGTAGCTGGTATGTTTTTAGGTGGAGACAAAAAAGAATCTGGTGGTCTTGGCGGAATGATTGGCGGTCTTTTTGGAAAATAAAAAAAAAGCACCTTATTTTATTTCCTATAAAATAGATAAATAAAAAACCCACAGACGTAAAACATTTGGGGGTTTTTTATATACAAAAAGCTCGTTATTTCTAACGAGCTTTTCTGTTTTATAAGGTAACTTGCTTATTCTGCAATTACATCAAAAGTAATATCGGCTACTACTGCTCTGTGTAATCTTACAGTTGCTTCATATTTACCTAATCTTTTTACAGAACCTCCAACAACTTTAATAAATTTCTTGTCGATTTCTGTACCTGCTTTTGCAAGTGCTGCAGCTAAATCTATATTGTTTACAGAACCAAATAATTTGTCTCCTGAACCTGTTTTAGATGCAATTTGTATTTCATATCCTTTAACCGTTTCTGCTAATTGATTAGCGTCTTCAATTAATTTAGCTTCTTTGTAAGCACGTTGTTTTAAATTCTCTGCTAAAACTTTCTTTGCAGATGAAGTTGCTAAAACTGCTTGTCCTGTAGGTATTAAAAAATTTCTACCATAACCGTTTTTAACGTCTACGATGTCATCTTTAAAACCTAAATTTTCTACGTCTTGTCTTAATATCAATTCCATGTCTGTACGTATTTATTATTTTAATAAATCTCCAACGTAAGGCATTAACGCTAAATGACGCGCTCTTTTAATTGCTTGCGCAACTTTACGTTGATATTTAAGTGAAGTACCTGTTAAACGTCTTGGTAAAATTTTACCTTGTTCATTTACTAAATACATTAAGAAATCTGCATCTTTATAATCAATATATTTAATGCCTTTTTTCTTAAATCTACAGTATTTAGATTCCTTTTTAGTTTCTATATCTAATGGCGTTAAATATCTAACGTCAGCAGATTTACCACCTTTTGCTTGTTGTTCTATTGATGCCATTTCTTATTTTTTTATAGATTTAACACGTTCGGTTCTAACCTTGGCCCATGCTGCTGCATGTTTGTCTAGTCTAACAGTTAGATAACGCATAATGCTGTCATCTCTTCTAAACTCTAATTCAAAAGCGCCAACTTCTTCACCGGCAATTTTAAATTCGAATAAGTGATAAAAACCACTTTTTTTCTTTTGGATTGGATACGCTAACTTTTTCAAGCCCCAATCTTCTTTTGAAATCATTTCGGCACCTTTAGAAACCAAATAGTCATTAAACTTTTGTACTGTTTCCTTTATCTGAGTATCAGATAAAACGGGATTCAAAATGAAAACAGTTTCGTAATGATTCATAATTAATAATTTATTGTTTATTTTTAAGGGTGCAAATATAGTAACTTTTTTATATTTATTGAGTGTTTTTATGTTTTAAAAAATAAAAAAATAATTTTGCTTTTTTTAATCTAAAACACTGATTATTCAAAACTTAAAAGAGGTGCTGAAATTTTTTCTCAAATTTCCTTTCTATAAAGTGAAATAAAGAATTGAACACTTTTAAAACTAAATTTCAAAAAGTTATTTATAAACAGCATAAAACATCTAACTTAAAGAAATTAAACGGTTATAATTAAAAAGAAATTAAATAGATAATTTATAAATTGACTTAGAAAAAAAAAAAAAAAAGTAGATTATAAACTAGCTTTAATGCCACATTGAGCTTGTTAATACTGCAACAAGCTCAAATAGACATCTAAAAGGTATTATAACTTTTTCATAGTTTTTAGTGTTCAAACATCAATATAATTAATCAAAAATACCTTCTAATTCTTTGTAAACAATTTCACCTTTAACAATATTTAAACCTTTAGCCAAGGTTTTATCTGCTTCACAAGCTTTTTCCCATCCTAAATTTGCAAGTTTTAAAATGTAATTTAATGTAACATTAGTTAATGTCATAGTTGATGTATAAGGCACAGCCCCTGGCATATTTGCAACACAATAGTGCACAACATCATCTATAATGTATGTGGGATGTTCATGCGTAGTAGCTTTAGTAGTTTCAAAACAGCCACCTTGATCTACTGCCACATCAACAATAACAGTTCCTGGACGCATTTCTTTTAGCATATCTTTGGTAATTAACTTTGGTGCTTTTCCTCCTTTTACCAAAACGCCACCAATAATTAAATCGTGTGTTTTTATGTATTCTCTAATACTATATTCACTAGAAAAACCTGTAACTACATGATTTGGCAATACATCGTTTACATATCGTAAACGTTTCATATTAATATCTAAAATGGTTACGTGAGCCCCTAACCCAGCTGCCATTTTTGCAGCTTGTACTCCAACTACTCCAGCTCCTAAAACTAGCACTTTTCCTGGTTGTACTCCTGGAACACCACCCAATAAAATTCCACGTCCTTTAATCGGCTTTTCTAAATATTTTGCTCCTTGCTGAATAGACATTCTTCCTGCAACTTCAGACATTGGTGTTAATAAAGGTAAAGTGCCTTCGTCATCTTCAACAGTTTCATAAGCAATACAAATAGCTTTTCTTGCAATCATAGCTTTTGTTAAAGGTTCACTTGAAGCAAAATGGAAATATGTAAATACAATTTGATTTTCTTTAATTAAGGGATATTCTGCTTCGATAGGCTCCTTTACTTTAACAATCATTTCGCTTTTGGCATAAATTTCTTCGATAGTTGGTAAAATTGTAGCGCCAACTCTCACATAATCTTTATCGAAAAAACCACTTCCTTCTCCAGCTGCAGTTTGTATGTAAACTTTATGGTTATGTTTGGTTAATGCAAACACCCCAGCAGGTGTCATACCTACTCTACTTTCGTTGTTTTTAATTTCTTTAGGAACACCTATTACCATTCTATATTTGAATTAATATTTATGGTATAAAAATAAAACCTTTTTGTTTTAAATTAAACAAAAAGGTTGTTATATGTTATTTTTATTATTGTGCTATTATCTAGGTCTTTTAAATAATCATATGATAATAATTACTTACATTTTTTAAATATATAGCATTTTTTAAAGTAAAACTGTAATCAAAATAATTATTTTATGGCATAATTAATTTAAATCGAAACGTATCCCCATAGAAACATTTCTAGTTTCTGTATTCTGAAACAACGGATTTAAATCATATTTTACATAAAAACTAGTATCTCTATAACCTACATAAGCACTTAAACCATAATTAAAAATATTCATATTAAAATTATCGAATTGCACCTCTTCAATTTCGACATTATTGGCATCTCGATACTCTAAATACTGTCTTGTACCTAATTTAAAACCTACAAAACCTCCAATCCCTAGACGTGCAGATCGGTTTGTTCTGTCTCTTACTCTGCCATCATTATACGTTTTATTTTTAGAAAAATCCCACTCTAAATGCACAGGGAAATTCATTTGAACATGACGTAATCTACTATGTGATAATTGATTGGTAAAGTCTTGAATTTCTGTTGCATCGCCATTTTTAATATGAATTCTATTGTCTTCTAATCGTAAATTATTCCAAAGAAAAGAAAAACCGTATTTAAAATAAAGTTGTGAAGGTTCTCTCGTAAAACGTGTTTTCCAAGAAAAACCCAATTCGTAAAAACGAGATTTCCACAATTGATATTCAGAATTGTTTAAGGTTGATAAATCGTTATCATTTAAAACATTATTGATACCCATTGCAAAAATAAACTGTGTTGTTGTTGTTCTTTGCTTTTTATTTTTAAGACTCCATCTTTCTTTTCTTCTATTATTTCTTTCTTCTAAATCGCCTTCAGAAATATTTAATTTAAAAATTTTATTACCTATCGTAAACGTATTATCTTCATCTTCATCTGTAATTAATTCTTCTGAACTTGCTATTTTACCATTGGTTTTATCTTGAACCAAGAGCTGTAAAAGGCGTTCTTGCTCACCAACTAATTTTTCTATTTGCCTGGCGTGATATACTGCTACTTCATTCTTTAAAGTCTTTGCTGTAGTTTCTGAGATTTCTCCTTTTTCCAATTGTTTATCAATTGCAATTACTTTTACTTTTAGCGAATCTTTTTGTTGTTTGGTTATCCGTTCTATTCTTTTTGATATTTTACTTACTTCTTTCTCAAATGTTTTTTCTTGAGATTGGGCAATAGTTGTGCTTAACAACACTATTATAAATAGTATTCTTTTCATTTGTATTGGTTTTAAAATTATTGTTTTATTACTAATCGTTTCTGCTTGCAATAACAGTAGCAATATCTGACACTTTTCTTTTTAAAGATTTCATGAAATTATTTTCGAAAAAATCATCATTTATATTGCGTTCTACTTCTGCTAAAATAGTATTCGGATTTACTTTTAAATTCGATTTTTTGAGCTCATCTTTAATCGTTTTAAGTACATCTTCTCTATTTATATTGTATTTTACATAATATTCTTTTACTTCTTTATTACTGTGTGTAACAGCGTACAATAAATCATCAGCATTTATTTTTATGGTTCTATTGGGATCTTTTTCTATCATTTTTTTTGATAAATATTCGCTTTTAAATCCCTCAATTTCTTTTAAAATGATAGTGGTTTTAAAATCATCAACTTTAGTAATTATAGTTTCACTTTTTATATTAGTTAAATTGATATCCGTTCTTTTTGTGCCTTTCTTTTTAAAAGAAACGTTCTGATTTTTTGCACTAACTAGAGGATGAATAATTTCTTTTTTCACTTCTATTTCCTCATTTTTAACTATTGCATCTGAAGCAGGAATTTCATTAATTAATTTATCAATTTTAGTGTCGATTTCATTTTTATCAACCGGTGAAATAACAATTTCTTCTATAGGTATATGCCCTTTTGATGTATCAGAAAAAACTTGGAGACCTATGGAAACCAATAACAAAATACTTGCTGCTACACCTATATAAAAAAACCAACCGAATTTCTTTTGTTTCGGTTGTTCGTCTAATTGCACAGACAAACGTTCCCAAGCAGAAGCTGATGGCTCAAAAGCTCTATTATCGAACTTTTCTTTTATGTTTTTATCTAGTTTATTTGTCTTCATGAACTGCTGTATTCATTTTAATATAATTTTGTTGCAATAATTTACGTGCCTTAAACAATTGCGATTTTGATGTACTTTCAGAAACACCTAATTTCTCTGCAATTTCTGAATGTTTATACCCTTCTATGGCAAATAAATTAAACACCATTTTATAGCCTTGTGGTAATCTGTCTATCAGTTTCTGAATATCTTCTGCTGAAGTGTTTTCTAAACTTTCTGTTGCTGCATCATTAAAGATATATTCTTCATCAGATAAATCAATTACATTTTTTTTACGGAGGTAAGAAATACAGGTGTTTACCATAATTCTTCGTATCCAACCTTCAAAACTACCTTTATGTTTAAACCGATGTAAATTGGTAAAAACTTTTAAGAAACCTTCTAATAATAAATCTTCTGCGTGATGTAAATCTTTTACATATTGCCTACAAACCCCCAACATTTTAGGAGAGTACTGCTCAAACAATTGTTGTTGCGCTTCTCTACTATTGGTAATCGCTTTTTTAATTAGCGATTTTTCTCGGTTATGCAATTTGATAATTTTCAAGCCTCTTTATTCTGTTTTTAATGCCTTACAAATATATAGACTACAAGAGTTTAAAAAAGGTTGCCTTCAGAAAAAAATATTGTTCTTTTTTGGTTCATAATAATTAGTAGGTATATTTATAAAAAATTAAAATCTTAACCAAAGCCGACAGTTTAGAAACTAGGCATAAAATTTGATACTATGCTTTTAAACTTTAACTATGAAAAACAAACTAACCTTACTGCTATTAATAGTTCCTTTTTATCTCTTTGCTCAAACTACAAAAAATTCAGATTTTAAAACCATTTCAGGTTTTATAAATCATAACGAAAAAGCACTTGAAAATGTCAGCATTTTTGTAAACAATACCACTCGATTTTCGGTTTCAGATTCCAAAGGATTTTATAGTATTAAGGCAAAAGTTGGCGAAACATTAAGTTTTAGTTACGTTGGTTTCAATAAAATATCAGTTTTAATCGAAGATGTAACCTCGATTCTTAATATTGTTCTAAAAACCAACAATAGCCTAACAAATACACAGTTTAAAAAAGCTCCTAAACTTGGTGAAAGTAATATTGGTGAACATATAATTATACCTGTAGTCAGAAATATCGACGCAAATAGCCTTAATAAAAACGCTAGTTCGTTAACAAAAGCTATTCAAGAAAAAGCACCATACTTAACCGTTCGTTATGACGATTTTGGTGAAGAAATTACTTATATAAAGGGAAACGAATTAAATGGCCCTGTTATTTGGGAAATTGATGGTGTTTTTTTTGACATTCCTTATCCTATTTATATATCAGAAGTTAAAGAGGTTTTTATTTTTAATAATAAGCACGTAAAACCGTTTATTAAAGTTAATACTACCATTGATTATAAAACTGTAAAAGATATTGATTATGATAACTTTTACTTTACAGATGAAGAGTTTTACAATTTCGATGCTATCTCATATAAAAAGTTAAAAAATAAAATTCCTTTTTTAGATAAGTACAAAAGATTAAAAACTGCTAAAGCTCTCGAAGTATATGCTAAAACTTATGATGAAGATAAAACGATTACAAACTTTCACTTTGAGTTGTTTAACACCTTTAAAAAAGAAAAAAACAGCAAAACCTTTTTATTAAAAATCCTTTCCGATTATGAAAAAATGTCTTTTGATAATCCTGAAAATTTAAAAGCATTAGCTTATAAATATCAGGAGATTAACGAACACGAAAAAGCCATAGATGTTTATAAAAAAATAGCAAAATTAAGACCTAATCACGTACAATCTTATCGCGATTTGGCTAATCTATATTTAGAATTAGAAAATTATAGAGATTTCTGGCTTACCTACAAATATTTTTTTGAAAAAGGTTTTAAAATTGATGATAATGATATTGGTGAAATTATTTCTTCTGAAATTATTTCTACTTATAATTTAGATCTGAACAATAAAGTAAATTCAAAAAAAATCATCGTAAACAACCCTAGTAAAAATATTAATGGTGATATTAGAATTGTTTTTGAATGGAATACCACTGAAGCTGAGTTTATCATTGAATTTGTGAACCCTAATTTACAGGTTTACCAAATTGAAAATTCTTTAAATAATAACCAAGCGTTAATTATAGATCAAAAAAAGAAAGGATATACCTCTAAAGAAATTTTTATAGATAAATTAATTGATGGTAATTACTTAGTCAATTTAACTTATTTAGGGAATAAACACTATAAACCAACCATTTTTAAGACAACAACCTATTACAATTGGGGTAGACCGAATCAAACTAAAAAAATTGAGGTTTTTGATTTTACCGAACAAGATAAAAAAGTAGGATTGTTAAAACTAAATCGCAGATTTCTTAGATAAAAACAACTTAAAAACTAATACGCATCCACATCGATAATAAAGCGAATTGGTCTAAAATCTTTAACCGCTTCAAATGTATTTTTAATCGTAGTAACTTGCTTTTTTGTGTTTGCTAAAGATTGTTTTGGCGGAATTTTAATCACTATATTTTTGATATACTGATTCCGAATTCGAGATACTGCAGGCGCAGTTGGCCCTAATACATATGCTCCAAAAGAATTATACAAGGCTTTAAAAAGCCAATTTACACCAGTATCAACTTTATTGTAATCTCTGTGTTTTAAGGTGATTTTTATCAACCTAAAATAAGGCGGATATTTATACTGCCAACGTTCTTGCAACTGTTCTTTATACATTTCTATATAATTTGTTGTAGAAACTTGTTGTAATATTTTATGATAAGGGTTGTACGTTTGTATGGCTACGTTACCCTGTTTTTTACTTCTACCAGCTCTACCAGAAACTTGCACCATCATTTGATACGCTCTTTCATGCGCTCTAAAATCAGGAAAATTAAGCATGGTATCGGCATTTAGAATGCCAACCAAAGATACATTTGCAAAATCTAACCCTTTAGACAACATTTGCGTACCGACTAAAACATCAATCTCTTGGGCTTCAAAAGCACCAATTATTTTCTGATAACCAAATTTGCCACGAGTTGTATCTAAATCCATTCTGCCAATTTTATAATCAGGCAATAATTCCTTGAGTTCTAACTCAATTTGTTCTGTCCCAAAACCTTTTGTGTCTAAAGTATTACTGCCACAAGCAGCACAACTATTTGGCATTGCGCGTTGATAATTACAATAATGGCAGCGTAATTCGTGTTTAAATTTATGAAATGTTAGCGAAACATCGCAATTTGGACATTGAGGTGCCACTCCACAAGTTTTACATTCTACAACTGGCGAATAACCTCGCCTATTTTGAAACAAAATTACTTGCTCTTTTTCTTCTAAAGCAGTTGTAATCAACTTTAGCATTCTATCAGAAAAATGCCCTTTCATTTCTTTTTTTCGTTGCTTTTCTTTTACATCAATCAACTCAATTTTTGGCAATTGTACGTTACCAAAACGTCTGTTTAATGTTACAAAACCGTATTTATTTTGTTGTGCATTAAAATAACTTTCTAAAGACGGAGTTGCAGAACCTAACAAAATTTTTGCTTGATGCATTTTAGCTAAAACAATAGCTGCATCTCTTGCATTATATCTTGGTGATGGTTCAAATTGTTTATAGGATGTTTCATGTTCTTCATCAACCACAATTAACCCTAAATTAGAAAAAGGCAAGAAAATAGAAGAACGTGCTCCTAAAATAATTTGTGCCTTAGTTTTGTTTTCTAAAACATTGTTCCACACTTCTACTCTTTCGTTCATTGAGTATTTAGAATGAAATACCGAAATTTGATCACCAAAATAAAACTGTAAACGTGTTATAATTTGTGTGGTTAACGCTATTTCTGGTAATAAAAACAACACTTGTTTCCCGTCCTCTAAAACCTTTTGAATTAGCTTTGTATACACTTCTGTTTTTCCAGAACTTGTAATTCCGTGAAAAAGTGTAACGTCTTTATGCTTAAAGGTTTCTTTAATTTCTGCCAATGCTTTTTCTTGAAATTCGTTTAAGGTTTTTAACGAATTTGTATCGCCTTTAAAATTAATTCTATCTGTTTGAATTTCATAAAACTCGAAGATATTTTTATCTACCAAAGATTTTAAAACTGCGGATGAAACATTTGCCTTCGTTTCTAAATCTTTTACTTTAATTGGTTTTTTAGTTGATGCTAATTGAAAAAAGGATAATACAGCATCTCTTTGCTTTTTGGCCCTTGATAGTTGTTCTAAAAGCGAATTTAATCTGTCATCTGAATTATAATCGGTATGTAAACGAACGTATTTTATTAATTTTGGTTTGTACTGCTCATAAATTTGTTCTTTGATATAAATAGCTGATTTTTTGATTAACGCATTTACAATATGCATAACCTTTTTCTTCCCTAAAATATCAACAACTTGATGAACTGTTAATTGAGATTGATGTTGAAGTGCTTCGAAAATTAAAAACTCGTCATCCTCTAAAATTTCTTCGTTGTTAAACGCTTCATTTTTATAAATAATGGTTTCACTTTCCAATAAAAATGCAGAAGGTAAAGAAGCTCTATAAACATCACCTAAAGAACACATGTAATAATTTGCAATCCATTGCCAATGTTTTAACTGAATATCGTTTACCAAAGGTGTATCATCTAAAATCTGATGAATTTCTTTAGCTTCATATAAAGTAGGTGCATTTTGGTGAATTTCAAAAACCAATCCTGTAAATAGCTTTGTTTTTCCAAAAGAAACCGCCACTCGCATTCCTTTTTGTAAGAAATTTGCTTCATCATCAGTTACAGCATACGTAAACGTTTTCTGTATAGGAATTGGCAATATGACGTTTATATAATTAATAAGATGCTTTTTTGAATGAAACCAAAACTACATAAAATTCACTACATTGTAAGTATAAATTTACAAACAATATGACAGCTAATGATTGGAAAAATGAAGGTCAATTTATAACGGTATTTAACAGAAAAATTTTTGTAATTAATAAAGGAAATGCAACAGAAAACTTGGTAATTTTACACGGTTATCCTACCTCTTCTTTTGATTACCATAAAGTTTTACCACAACTTTCAAAAAAATATAGCGTAATTATTCATGATCATTTAGGTTTTGGTTTTTCTGATAAACCTTTAGATTATTCTTATTCTTTAATAGAACAAGCAGATATAGCGCTTCAACTATGGAAACAATTGGGGCTTACAAAAGTTACTTTATTGGCTCATGATTATGGCACTTCTGTAGCCACCGAAATAATAGCAAGACACCATAAACAACAAATAGATTTAAAGATAGATCAACTTATACTTTGTAATGGTTCTATACATATAGAATTCTCTAAATTAAGAACTATTCAGAAATTATTAAAGAGTAAAGTAACAGGAAAATGGGTCGCAAAATTGACGAGTTTTGTAATCTTTAAAAAAAATATGCGTAACATTTATTATGATAAAACTAAAGTTTCTGATTCAGAATTAAAAGAAATGTGGTTTCAATTAGAACATAATGAAGGTAGAAAAGTAATACATTATTTAACAAATTATATAAATGAACGCTATTATTATTGGCACAGATGGATAGGTGCTTTAAAAGAAACCCAAATACCTACTAAAATTATTTGGGCAAAGAACGATCCCATTGCAATACCCAAAATTGCTGAAATGTTACATATAGAAATCCCTAACAATACAGTATACTGGATAGATAATTGTGGTCATTTTTTAATGTTAGAACAACCAGAAGAATGGTTAAAATCAGTATTAAATAAAAAAATGAGATTTTATACTAATTTTAACACTAAATTATTCTGATAATTATGTGATTTTTAGAAATTATTCGTTAAATTTACATCATAATAATTATTAAAAAACAAAAGTATAGCATAAAAAATTAAATTTTATTATAAATTAATTTATATCTAAAGCCCCCCCAAAAGATGCATATTAAAGAGTTTTTAAGTTTAGGTACTTACCTAAATATTAACAATGACAAAATCTTTGTCATTGACATTGGAAAATCAGATAACACCATTGTTATCATTAATGGTTATCCAACAGTTTCTTACGATTACCACAAAGTCATTATTGAATTAGCGAAGCATTACAGGGTTATTATCCACGATCATTTTGGTTTTGGATTTTCAGACCTACCTAACTCCTATTGTTTTTCAATAATTGATCAAGCTGATGTTTGCATTAAAGTATGGAAAAAATTAAACTTAAAGAAGTTTAAAATTTTAGCTTCTAACTATGGATCGAAAGTAGCTAAGGAACTACTGTATAGAAAAAACGCAAACTTACTACCTTTTAACATTACCAGTTTGGCTATAGCCAACAATAGTAAAAAAGACTATTATGTAAATTTAAATACAATTCAGCAACTATTAGAGAATAAAAATATTTCGAAATATAAAGAATTACTTATTGAGTATAAGAATAGAAACCTTTTTAACGACATCGAAGATACCGAAATTGAAACGGTGAATAATGATGTTAAAATTGAAAAAATTTGGAAAAAATTCAACCAAATTGTTGGTCAAAAAGAAGTTTTAGTTTTAAGCAGTTACAACGAAGAGAGTTATATTTACTGGCATCGGTGGATGAAAGCCATTAAGGATTCTAAAATTCCTGTAAAAATATTTTGGCGAAAAGACGATCTAGCTAATATTAATAGTTTAATGCTAAAATTAGCAACCTCACAGCCAAAAAATGTAGAAATTATAGAAAATAAAAATTGTTTTGTTATAGAAAATGAACCGGTTAGTTGGTTGTTAATGGTTTTAAAAGAATTAGATAAAACAACGTTCAGCTTAATAAAAAATAAATTTGTATCAATTTAAAAAAAAAATTATGAAAATAAATTTAACAAATTGGGAAAATAAACACCAAGCAATTAGAATAAACGGAGAAAAATTATCATTTATAGATGAGGGTGATAGTCAAGAAATTATATTAGTAATCCATGGATTTGGATCAAGTTCTCTAGATTATCATAAAGTTATCGATAAATTAGAAGATAAATATCGCGTTATAATTCCTGATTTAATAGGTTTCGGACTTTCATCTAAGCCAAAAAACTACTATTATACAATATTAGAACATGCACAGGTTTTAGTTGATTTTTTATCCAAATTAAATATTAAAAAAATAGCTGTTATTTCTCATGGATTTGGCACCTCTATTTTATCTGAAATATTAGCAATTGTTAAAGATTATCCTTCCGTTTTAACGATTAAAAACATTCATTTATTAAATGGAAGTTTAACAATTGAACAATGCACAGATGCATCTTCTCGAAAAATTGTTGAAAATAATATTACTACTAATTTTATAAAAATTATAACCTCTTTTGAAATGTTTAAAAAATATTTTAAAGTATCATTTTTTAATAATAAATGTAACTCTGAAGAGCAATTAGAATTATTTTGGAAACTACAAAATTTAAACGGCGGTAACGAGATTATTAAATTTATAGACTATTGTATTGTAGAACGAAAGCAGATGAGCAGAAAATCTATACAAACGCTAAAACAATTTTCAGGCCAAATAAATATTATTTGGGGAGACGGTGATCATTTAGGAAGTTTGAAATTTGGTAAACGACTTCACGAAATATTTTCAGGATCAAATTTAAAAATCATAAAAAATTGTGGCCATTTCCCAATGCTTGAAAAAAGTGAGGAATTTATCGACGCTATACTAGAAGCAGAATTAGCATATATATAAACTGTTATTTATACCCCTAAAGTTAATACCCCTAAACACTCAGTTCTTTATTAATCGATCAATCTAAAGTATTTTTAATACATTTATTTTGATCGATTTTTTTTATCTTTTACATTTAAAACCAACAACAAGAGCAACTTCTATACTTTTTTAATATTTTGAATTTTATAGTATAACAATAGTTATTAAAAAATAATTCTCGATAATTTTTATTTTCTAAAAACCAACAAAACCGATACCTATTAGTCAAATATCAAATATTCAAACAGACTATTTTATTAAATAATATGTTCTTATCTTTATCTGTGAAGTGTAAATTGTAAATATTAAAATATCATCAACCAAAAATGAGTACCATCTTTTTAATAGAACAACTCAATACAATAGCAAACGCGAAAAAAGAAAATCGGCAAAGAGTAGCGAAAATTGTTTTAGAAAATGAACATTTACTTAAAGAATTAGTAACCACTATTTTTAAAGTTGATGATACTATTTCTATAAAAGCTGCTTGGGTTTTAGAATGGATTTGTACGCATCATCATATAAATTGGATATTACCTCATTTACAAGAGTTTACAACAAAGATTTCTACTTTAACTTTTGATAGTGCTATAAGACCTTGTGCAAAAATTTGTGAACATTTAGCCAAAGCATATTATGCTAAACATAAAAATGAGGTTCAAGAAAAACTAAAATCGAATCATATGGATATTATGATCGAAACGGGCTTCGACTGGTTAATTACACCTCAAAAAATTGCTGTTAAAGCCTATACAATGAATACTTTGTATGCATTGGGGTTAGAAAGAGATTGGATACATCCTGAATTAAAACACCTCATTGAAACCAAAATAATTCACGAAAGTAAAGGCACAAAAGCACGTGGAAAACATATACTTCAATTGATTGAAAAACATCAAAAATCTCGTTCTTAAATCTGTTAAAATACCTATTTTTGCATTTAATAACAGAACAAAAATGAACTTGACACAATTAAATGCCATCTCACCTATTGATGGTCGTTATAGAGGTAAAATAGCTAAATTAACCAATTATTTTTCTGAACAAGCTTTAATAAAATATAGAGTTCGTGTAGAAATTGAGTATTTTATTGCATTGTGCGAAATTCCTTTGCCACAATTGGCTGATTTTAATACCAATACATTCGAAAATTTACGTAAAATTTATACTGATTTTACTACTGATGACGCACAAAAAATAAAAGATATTGAGAAAATTACCAATCATGACGTTAAAGCGGTTGAGTACTTTATCAAAGAAAAATTTGATGCCTTAGGTTTACAAAAACATAAAGAATTTATTCATTTTGGGTTAACTTCTCAAGACATTAATAATACTGCAATTCCGCTTTCTATTAAAGAAGCTATGAATGAAGTTTTTGTACCTCATTATTTTGAAGTTGTAGAAAAACTACAAGAATTAGTAGTAGAATGGGCAGACATTTCTATGTTGGCTAGAACACATGGTCAGCCTGCATCTCCAACACGTTTGGGCAAAGAAATCGAAGTTTTTGTAGTACGTTTAAAAGAACAATTTAATTTATTAAATGATATACCAAGTGCTGCTAAATTTGGTGGTGCAACAGGTAATTTTAATGCACATAAAGTAGCTTACCCAAAAATTGATTGGAAAAAATTCGGATCACAATTTGTACAAGAAAAACTAGGTTTACAACACTCGTTCCCAACCACACAAATAGAACATTATGATCATTTAGCGGCTTTGTTTGATACGTTAAAGCGCATCAACAACATTATCATAGATTTAGATAGAGATTTCTGGACCTATGTTTCTATGGATTATTTTAAACAAAAAATTAAAGCTGGTGAGGTGGGCTCATCTGCAATGCCACATAAAGTAAATCCGATTGATTTTGAAAATTCTGAAGGAAATTTAGGAATTGCAAATGCTATTTTTGAACACCTTTCGGCAAAATTACCAATTTCTCGTTTGCAACGCGATTTAACAGATAGTACTGTTTTACGTAATGTTGGTGTTCCTTTTGGGCATACCATTATTGCATTTACATCAACCTTAAAAGGATTGAATAAATTATTGTTAAACAGAGAAAAGTTCGAACAAGATTTAGAAAATAATTGGGCTGTTGTTGCAGAAGCAATTCAAACTATCTTAAGACGTGAAGCGTATCCTAATCCTTACGAAGCTTTAAAAGGATTAACGAGAACCAATGAAAAAATCAATCAAAATTCGATTGCCAATTTTATTGATACTTTAGAGGTTTCTGAGGATATTAAAAACGAATTAAAAGCAATTACACCAGCAAATTATACAGGAATATAAATTATGATGAATATAGATCAGATAAAAAAGAAGAAAGACATGTACACTTTTAAACAATCTAAAGGTACAATTCTTATCTTGAGTCTATTTGCTATTCTCTTTTCGCTTAATTCGTGCAAATCAGATTTTAAAGACAATTCAGATCGTTTTAAAGAAGGTGTTTTCGAAATTCCTGCTGGCGACAATTTTGTGAAGGAAACTATTATTAGAAAAGACAGTATTCAGATTAGTAAATATGGCAATAATATTGACACATTATCCATAAAATGGAAAAACAACTTTTTTTATACCTTAAAATACATCAACCCAAAAAATAGTTTACAAGAAGACCCAATGTTTATACAAATCAATAAAATTCGTGAAGATTCTTATGATTTTACTGTAAAAATTGGTTTCTCTAAATTCTCAAAAAAAGGGACAATTTATAAAGTAAAATAAATGGAACTATTTTTACACGCAGATACTTGGGTTGCCTTATTAACATTAACTTTTCTTGAAATTATTTTAGGGATTGATAATGTAATATTCATCTCAATTTCTGCAAATAAATTACCCGAAAATCAAGTTAAAAAAGCAACTTTAGTCGGTTTAGCCCTAGCTATGCTTACTCGAATTTTACTGCTATTTAGTGTTTCTTATTTAATCGCTTTAAAAGATCCTTTTTGGAGTATTGATTTGGGTTGGTTTAAAACTGGACTTACCGGACAAAGTATCATTTTATTTTTAGGAGGATTATTTTTACTCTTTAAAAGCACCAAAGAAATACGACAAAAAGTAGAAAACACAAATGAAGAACAAGTACTAAAAGCACCAAAAGTAATCTCTTTTAAAAGTGTTATTATTCAAATTATTTTAATTGATATTGTTTTTTCTTTTGATAGTATTTTAACAGCCGTTGGTATGACCAATGGCGTTGATGGCGCTTTACTTATAATGATCATTGCTGTAATTGTATCGATTATAATTATGATGATTTTTAGTCAACCTATAAATAAATTTGTCAATAGAAATCCAACGATTCAAATGCTAGCATTATCCTTTTTAATCTTAATTGGTTTTATGTTGATTACAGAAGGCGCACATTTATCGCATACTGAATTTTTTAACAAAACTGTTGGCGTTATTCCTAAAGGATATTTGTATTTTGCGATCGCATTTTCATTAGGTGTAGAAATGTTGAATTTAAGAATTAGAAAGAAAAAATAATATCAAAACGTTTAAAAAACATATCGGTATTTTTCTAATGGTAATATTTTTATTACCACTAGCTATAAACGCTGTTCATGATTTGTTAAATCACGAACACAAAGTTTGTAGCTCTAAAATCGAACAGCATATTCATCAAAAAGATATTGATTGTAATTTACATCTTATCAAACAAAGCAACTCTTTTTTAGTTTTAAATGAGTTTAAAATTACTACCAAAACTATCATTTCTAAAAATTATAGTTTACAATATAGTTTCTTAAAAAATCATTATCAATTATCGTTTTCTTTAAGGGGGCCACCTCTTTATGTTCAAGCTTAAAACTTTTTTTTGAACTTAGAAAACTAAAATGCAAAGACTAATTCTTTTGTATGTGTTTTTGTGTTGTATTTGTACAAACACATTTGCACAAGATTGTAACATTACTTTTAAAGGTAAAATTATCGATTTCCACGACAAAACACCTATTGTTGGTGCATCTGTTGCTATCCTAAATTTAAACAGGTTTACCACATCAAATTTTGATGGTGTTTTCGAAATTAATAATTTATGTAAAGGAAAAATAGTGGTAGAAATTCAGCATATTTCTTGTGATACAAAACGAATCACTTTAACCCTTGAAAAGAATACATCAAAAGAAATATTTTTAGAACATCATTTAGAAGAGTTAAATGAGGTTTTTGTAAAAACAAATACAAAAACCGAACAATCTAGCGTAGAACAGACCATTAAAAAGGCAGTGATAGAACAATTTACTGACAAATCTTTAGGAGATGCACTAAGTACAATTAGTGGCGTTTCTTCCTTAAATACTGGTAATTCTATTGTAAAACCAATGATTCATGGCTTACACAGTAGCAGACTTTTAATTATTAATAATAATGTAAGAATGTATGACCAAGAATGGGGAGATGAACACGCACCAAACATCGATATTAATGCTAGTGATAGAATTGATGTGATAAAAGGAGCAAACACGTTAAAATATGGTAGTGATGCCATAGGTGGGTTAATCTTGTTAAGACCGAAAAAATATGCGGTTAAAGATAGTTTGTTTGGCAGTACGTTGGCCTCATTTAATTCAAATGGCTGGGGTGGTAATATAAATTCTGAAATCATTAAAACGTATGAGTCAGGATTTTACACAAAGTTTCAAATGAATTATAAACAATTTGGAGATTTTAATGCACCCAATTACAACCTGACCAATAGTGGTATAAAAAGTATAAACGGTTCTGTTCAGTTTGGTTACAATAGTTTCGAAAAAGGTTTTGATGCGTATTATAGTTATGTAGATAACGAGTTTGGTATTTTACAAGCTTCTCATATTGGTAACGTAAATGATTTAGTAAACGCTATAAACCGCCAAGAACCAAGAGTAATTGAAGATTTTTCTTATGGTATTAATGTTCCTAAACAATCTATTGTGCATCATTTAGCAAAAATTGAAGCTTACAAACGTTATAAAGGTTTAGGAAAATTAACGGTTCAATACGATTTTCAAATCAACAGGCGTAAAGAATTTGATTTACGAAGAGGAGATTTAAGAAATACACCTGTTATTGATTTGAGATTATTTACCACAAGTTTACAGCCCGATTTGCAAATTGATTATTTCGATGATTTAAAAATTAACACGGGTTTGTTACTTCGTTATCAGCAAAATGATGCTGTTGCAGGTACACGAACAAGTCCTTTAATTCCTGATTTTGAGAAATTTGATGCTGGTATTTATGCGATTGCTAATTATGCTTTAAATGAAACCACTGAAATAAGTACTGGTTTTCGTTATGATTTTACGGATGTTAATGCCAGAAAAGAATACAATGTTACAGATTGGCAGGAAACCTATAATTATGATGAACTATTTCCAGAATTTGAAAGTGGACCTGTTGATGGTACAGATATTCCTACCAATCCAAGATTTAGCTTTCATAACATTTCAGCTAGCTTAGGATTGTCTAAAAAATTTGATCATAATATACAGGTATTGGCAAATTACGGCTTGGCATCTAGAGTACCCAATCCATCAGAATTATTTAGTGATGGTTTGCATCATAGTGCAGCAAGAATTGAAACAGGTTTATTAACTATAGGCAAAGAAATTGCAAATAAATTTATTCTTTCTCTTGAAAAAAACAATGCCGATTTTGGATTTTCAATTAGTCCGTATTACAAACGAATTGATGGTTTTATTCAATTAATTCCGGTGGGAATTACCACTACAATTCGAGGCGCTTTTCCCGTATGGGAATACAATCAAATTGATGCTCAAATTTTTGGAATTGATATTGATATCAACAAAAAAATAAGTGATAAATTTAATTATTCAGGCAATTTGAGTCTGTTGCAAGGAGATAATTTAACAGAAGACATTCCTTTAATTCACATGCCTGCTGCTAATTTTAGTAATGGTTTGTCTTATGTAAATGAAAACTTCAATCAGTTAACAGTTGGTTTAAGTCAGAAAACTATTGTGCAGCAAAACCGATTTCCAGATTACAACTTTTTTACGTTTAACGCTACAACACAAGAAGATGTTTTTGTAGATATTAGTTCAACTCCTCCCACCTATTCTTTATTTGGTTTACACACATCAGCAGTGTTTAAAGTATTTAACGAAGGAAGTTTACAATTAGAATTTAATATAGAAAATATGTTCGATGTTTCTTACAGAGAACATTTAAATAGATTACGATATTTTAGTGACGATTTAGGACGAAACTATAACCTAAAAGTTAAAATAAATTATTAAACAAAGAATTATAAAAATTTAAAATACAATGAAAACTATAAAATTATTATCCGTATTATTTATTGCAACATTAACCTTTACTTCTTGTTCTGAAGATCATGACGACGATCACGATCATGGAAGCGAAGAAGAATTAATTACCACCGTAAATTATACATTAACGAATGGTAGTGATGTAGTAACCCTAACATTTAGTGATGCCGATGGAGAAGGTGGAAATGATGGCACTTACAGCGTTTCTGGACCTTTAACGTCAAATACAACTTACACAGGTGTTCTTGAATTACTAAATGAAACAGACTCACCTGCAGAAGATATTACTGAAGAGGTAAAAGCAGAAGCAGATGAGCATGAGTTTTTCTACACTTCTAGTGTCTCTGGATTAACTATAGAAAAAACAGATACTGATAGTAATGGAAATCCTTTAGGAATTGAAACTTCATTAACAACAGGAAGTAATGGCGCAGGAACTTTAACTATTATTCTTAAACATGAACCTACAAAACCTAATAATGGAACAGCTTCTAATGCAGGTGGAAGCACAGATGTAGAAGTGATCTTTAATGTTACAGTGCAATAAAATTGAACTATTTTAAGAAAAGCAGCTAATATTTAGCTGCTTTTTTATTTTAGTTAAATATGCTGTTAAACTCGTTACGTTTATTTTTAAAAATCGATCGTTAAAATACATTATATGTCTGATAAAATTGTTTTAAATGAAATTATTATAGGTTACAGAAATGTAATTGAAGAAAGGTATCATTATAAAACTTTAAAGAACAAATACGATTTTCCTAAAACAATAAATGACGAAATTGTAAATGACATAAAAACCTACTTCTTAACCTATGTGTATCCTGATGTAGCACAACGCGCAGCATTAAACGAAGCATTTAGCACGTTAGATGGTTTTATAAAACAGCCAGAAAAATTATTAAACTTAGTTTTAGATTCTTTTAAATTAATATTTACCCACGGAAGACATTTACCAAAAATTTTTAACGCGGGTTTAAAAGCAATGAAGTCGTACAGAGGGGCAACAAAATTTGAAAATGCATTGGTAGAGAAAGCAATTCATAACAAGATTGAACCACCCTTTTCTATATCAAAAATAAATACGCTAATTCAACTTTTACCCTATCAAGAAATCGAAAGTTTTATGAAGAATACAGAAACATTCTTCAATATAATTCACGATAAAGAATTGGTTGAAAAAATTAAAGAAATCATTACTTTTATAATATCAAAAATGAAAATGAAACCTAAAATTTTTTCGCAAAAAGAAACTTTAGGTTTAGAATTAGCTTTAGAAACCATTACTAAAGGAGAACAAATGCTAAACAAACTCACCAAAACAGATCAGGAAATTTTGATTGATTTTGTGTTAATAATAGAAAAAGATCATTTAACTGAAATATTTCGAGAATAGATTATTGTACGTGTTTTGTCTTTTTAAAAGTACTAAGCACAATGAAAGAGGCTAAAAAGAAAACTGCCAATGCTAAAACACTAGATTGTATGGTAAATATAGAATTTAAAAATCCAAAAGTAACCATACCTACTACTAACGCTATCTTTTCAGTTACATCATAAAAACTAAAATACGATGCTGTATCTTCTGTTTTAGGCAATAGTTTTGAATATGTAGACCTTGCTAAAGATTGAATTGCTCCCATAACTAAGCCTATTAATCCTCCTAAAATATAAAAATACATTTCAATATTTGGTGTATCTTTCGTTAAATTAAAACCAATAAAACAAACCAAACCCCAAATAGCAATTGCTATTTTTATCGTTTTAATATTTCCAATTTTATTAGACAGTCTTGAAAAAAGGAAAGCGCCTAAAATTCCAACAAATTGCACCAATAAAATAGTTGCTAATAAATTTAAGGTTGGTAATCCTAAAATAGTTCCAAAAATTCCAGCCATTAAAATAATTGTTTGAACGCCAATACTTAATAAGAAAAATGATATTAGAAAAATTTTAAGCTCTCTGTAAGCAAATAATTCTTTTGATACTTTTTGTATTTCTTTTAAACCCTTTGTAAAATAATTATCTTTAGGTAGTGCTGTTTTCTCTTCTTTTGGCAATTTAGCGTAAGTAATTTGCGCAAAACCCAACCACCAAATACCAACTAAAACAAAAGAAAGCTGAGAGCCTAATTGTTTATCATAAAAACCAAAAACTTCAGTTTCTATAAGTACAAGACAAATAAGCAGTAAAATTATAGAGCCTGAATATCCTAACATAAAACCTTTAGCACTCACATTATCTTGTTGTTCTGGGTGTGCTACCTCAGGCAAATATGCATTGTAAAACACTATACTTCCCCAAAAACCAATACTAGCTAAAATGGTAAACACAATGCCAACCCAAAGGGTTTCTTTACCTGTAAAAAAAAACAAACTCATTACAGATAATGAGCCTAGTAAACAAAAACCTTTTAAAAATTTCTTTTTATTCCCTGCATAATCTGCTATACCAGATAACATAGGCGATATAAATGCAACTACCAAAAAAGAAAACGCTAATGCGTAATTATATAAACTAGTTGGATTCCATAAAGTGCCCAGAAATTCTATTTTTCCGTCTGAATTAGCAAAGCCTTTAGAAGTTGTTAAACCTGCGTAATATATAGGAAAAACAGCTGTACTAATTACTAAAGAATATACAGAATTTGCCCAGTCATAAAAAGCCCAAGCGTTTATTAATTTTTTGTCTCCAATTTTTAACATAGATATATTTTATAAAAAAAGCCGTTCAAAATTATGTTTTTGAACGGCTACAAGATATGAAAATCTAATTGGTTTAATTAATTCACAGCTCCTTTTACATTATACTGTGCTGCATATTTTTTTGCGGTTGGCAAATAATTTTTTAAATCTTGAATTCTAGATGCATTTGAGGGGTGTGTACTTAAAATTTCTGGAGTAGAACCACCACCTGATTTTTGACTCATTCTAACCCAAACTTCGGCTGCCTCTGTTCCATTATAACCTGCCATAATCATAAATACTAAACCTAATCTGTCTGCCTCTTGTTCATGCACTCTGCTAAACTTTAATATTCCCAAACCAGAACCAACTCCAAAAGCTGTATTCCAAATCTGTTGACTTTCTGCATTTTTACCAGAAGTTCCTAAAGCTACTGCTAAACCACCAATTTGTTGTAATTGACCTTGAGACATTCTTTCTTGGCCATGTTTTGCAAATGCGTGTGCTACTTCGTGGCCCATAACTGCTGCTACTCCATCTTCATTGGCACATATTGGCATAATACCTGTATAAAAAACTACTTTACCACCTGGCATACACCAAGCATTTACAGTTTTATCATCAATTAAATTGAATTCCCATTTGTAAGCATCTGCCTCAGCAGTCATATTATTAGCACGCATAAAACGATCTACAGCAGCAGAAATATTTTTACCAACATTTTTAATTTGATTGGTCATTTCTCTGTTCGTAGATAATTTATTTTCTTCTAAAAATCCTTTATATTGTGCAAAACTTGCAGGCAAAACTTGTGCATCACTTACAAAATTAACACGTTTTCTTCCTGTAATTGGCACTGTACTGCATTCAGAAAAAAGAAAAACAACTACCACTAAAACTACTATTTTTTTCATTTTTTTACTTTTTGGTTCATTTTATTAGACACGAAATATGTAATTTAGTCACTATCTAATAGCTTTATAAATTTCACTAAAATTACATATTCTATTCCTATTTAAAAAATATATTTATAAATGCAATTTTTTTCTAGCAAGAAAACATTACCGCCAAGTTTACAAATACCCAAAGCGGTAATGCTGCTTGCAAAAGTACTTTATTTTGTTTCTGATAGGATCTCTTTGTGGATTACATCTAAATTATTTACCACCCCAATTTCTTTTAAAACTCCAAAAAGAGAACTTGGTATGCAAAAGAGTGCACAAAAAAAGGTTTTAAAAATAAAATCGATAAATAAAGAGATTCATATATTATCTTATGGTTTTTCTGATAAAAAAGTAATATTAGCTCACGGTTGGTCTGGCAGAGGCACACAACTTTTTATGATTGCCAATAAATTGTTAGAAAAAGGTTTTATGACAATTTCTTTTGATGCGCCTGCTCACGGAAAATCAACAGGAAAAACAACAAATTTAATTGAGTATGTAGCAACTATTAAAGCGATTTATCAGGAATATGGTCCTTTTGAAGCTGCTGTAGGCCATTCTTTTGGTGCTATGGCCATTATGAATACTCAAGCAGAAATAAGCTGTTTCAAAAAAATCGTAATTATTGGTTCTGGTGATAAAACTTCGGATATTTTATATAATTTCTCAAAAAACTTGAGTTTAAACAATACCTTTGGTGCAAAATTAATAACCTACTTTGAGAAAAAATGGCGTTCAAAAGTTGATGATTATGCCACAAATAAAGCCGCTGAAAAAGTAAAAACACCTGTTTTAGTAATACACGACACAATTGATGGTGATGTTCATGTAAGTTGTGCCATAAATATTCGTCAAAACTTAAAGAAAGGAACTCTTTATCTTACAAATGGTTTAGGACATACCAAAATATTACGTGATAAAGAAATAGCAAACAAAATAGTAGATTTTATAAAACAAGAAATATGAAAAAAATAGCAAGTATTTTTATCTTAGTATTGATGATAAGTTGTGTAGGAAACGCTCAAAACTCATCCGAAGAAAAAACAAAAACCTATAAGGTAGAAAAAACAAATGCTGAATGGAAAAAACTTTTATCACCACAAGCCTATTATGTTTTACGCGAAGCTGGCACAGAAAGAGCATTTACGAGTCCATTAAACAATATTAAAAAAGAAGGAACTTTTATGTGTGCTGCTTGCAATACTCCTTTATACAAATCTGAACATAAATTTGATTCAGGTACTGGCTGGCCTTCTTTTGACAGGGCTGTTAAAAACAATGTTGAGTTAGATGTTGATTATAAAATTGGATACGCAAGAACTGAGCTAAAATGCAATACTTGTGGCGGTCATTTAGGGCATTCTTTTGATGATGGCCCAAGAGAAACAACAGGAAAACGTCATTGTATTAATGGTGTTGCATTAAAGTTTGTACCCACAAAATAAAATTGTAGTACTTACCATAAATCTAAATATCTACCAACAAAGTTTAAAATCTACGGCAATAAAAAGTGAGTGAGTAAGGTTTTGCTGTATTTATAACATACTAATAACATCTTAATAGGTGCTAATAGAATCATCTCTAAATAATATAATTTCACCCTTATATTCTGCTTAAAAATTACTTTTTCGAAGACTAATTTTACTTTTGCTACTAGTTTATTTATGGTGATAGCACGTTAGAAAAATACTTCAGAAAAAAATACAGTAAAACAAATCACTAAAATTAAAAGTGTTTTTTATTTTGTTAATAAGGGTTCATTTTTTTAAGTATTTATGTTTGATATCTCAAATGTAAAGACAAAAACAACTTTAAAAAAAAGAGATGTAATGAGCTGTAAAAACAATATATTGAATTGTAAATCTAATTTATTTTCATACATTTAGAGGAATAATAAAATGTTGATGAACAAAATAGAAATAGCAGATTTACTTGAAGAAAAACATAATGACCTATTTGATTGGTTGGCCCAGCAACCCAAAGAAAATTGGGAAAAAGGACCTTTAGAAAAATGGACTGCGGGTCAACATATTTTACATTTGGTAAATAGTTTACAACTTTTAAATAATGCATTAAGCTACCCGAAATTTGTTTTAAAATATAAATTTGGAGTTTGTAATAGAGCTTCTCGAGATTATGATACTGTTGCTAAAAAATATCAACAAAAATTAATTGACAATCAAGATAGGGCTAAAAAATTTAATACAAATTTAAAAAAACCAAGCCTTAAAGATAGAGCAAGATTGCTAACAAGGTTTCAAATTCAAGAGAAAAAACTACAATATAAAACCAAAAAAATTAGCGATAAAAATTTAGATACACTAGTTATACCACATCCTTTAATGGGTAAAATGACACTTAGAGAAATTATTATGTGGACAGCACATCATACAGCACATCATCTAGAAACTTTAAAACTATTGTATTAATTGAAAAAATTCATCCAAAAACCACATTTATTTTTCTTCTGGCTTATTCCCATATTTATCATTTTAGGCTTTTTTAAAAGAAACATACCCATAGATATTAATATTTCATACATCCATTATTTAATAAATGTAGATTTTTGGTGTTATATTACAGCTGTATATTTTGGCTTAATGGGCATAAATTATTTGTCTTTATATTGGGTTAAAAAACACCCAAACAATTGGTTATCTAGCGCTCATATTATTTTACAAATTATCAGCTTAATTCCTTATTTAGTATCTATTTTTAATCTCGATGAAGGTGGAAATTTAATAGCTACAGACCTGCCGTTTCAAGAAAACTTAAATACCATTCTGTTAATCTCATTTTTCATATTTTTAGCTTCAATTTTAGTCCATTTAATTAACTTTTTTAGCAGCTTACTTTTAAAAGGAGATTAACACTTTATAATCTTTTATAAGCGAACTCTTATATTTATATTTGTGTTTTTAAAACAGAACACAAATTATGTTTAGTAATTTAAGCGATAAATTAGATAAAGCCTTACACACCCTAAAAGGGCATGGCCAAATAACAGAAATTAATGTTGCAGAAACGCTAAAAGAAGTAAGAAGAGCCCTTTTAGATGCCGATGTTAACTTTAAAATAGCCAAAGAATTTACCAAAAAAGTGCAAACTAACGCACTTGGGCAAGATGTATTAACTACATTAAACCCAGGACAGCTAATGGTAAAGTTAGTTAAAGACGAACTAACTGCATTAATGGGTGGAGAAACTGTTGGGGTAAACCTAGGAGGATCTCCAACCGTAATTTTAATGTCTGGCTTACAAGGTTCTGGTAAAACTACTTTTTCTGGAAAACTTGCCAATTACCTAAAAAACAAAAAATCAAAACAAGTTCTATTAGTGGGTTGCGATGTTTACAGACCTGCAGCTATAAATCAACTTCAAGTTGTTGGAGAGCAAATAGGAGTTGAAGTTTATGCTGAAGTTGGCAATCAAAATCCGATAGAAATTTCACAAAACGCTATTAAGTACGCCAAAGCAAATGGTAAGAATGTGGTTATTATTGATACAGCAGGACGTTTAGCTGTAGATCAAGAAATGATGACAGAAATTTCTAATATCCATAAAGCCGTACATCCACAAGAAACCTTATTTGTTGTAGATGCTATGACCGGGCAAGATGCTGTAAATACTGCAAAAGCTTTTAATGATATTTTAAATTTTGATGGAGTTGTTTTAACCAAATTAGATGGAGATACCAGAGGTGGTGCTGCCTTGTCAATTAAATCTGTGGTAAATAAACCAATTAAATTTATTGGTACAGGAGAAAAAATGGATGCCATTGATGTTTTTTATCCAGATAGAATGGCAGACCGTATTTTGGGTATGGGAGATGTTATTTCTCTTGTAGAACGTGCTCAAGATCAATATGATGAAGAAGAAGCTAGAAAATTACAAAAGAAAATTGCTAAAAATCAATTTGGTTTCGATGACTTTTTAAGTCAGATTCAGCAAATCAAAAAGATGGGTAGTATGAAAGATTTGGTGGGTATGATTCCTGGTGCAGGAAAAGCAATGAAAGATGTAGATATTGATGATGATGCTTTTAAAGGAATTGAAGCTATAATACATTCTATGACGCCTTTAGAAAGAAGTACACCTACTAGTATAGATGCGAGTAGAAAAAAGAGAATTGCAAAAGGTTCTGGAACAACAATACAAGAAGTAAACCAATTAATGAAACAATTTACTCAAATGAGTAAAATGATGAAAATGATGCAAAGCGGTGGTGGTAAAAAGATGATGCAGATGATGAAAGGAATGAAATAATTCAGTTTTCAAAAATAAAATATTGAAATTCAAAACAACAAATGATTTTATTAGACGGAAAAAAGACAGCAGCAGACATAAAAGAGGAAATTGCTTTAGAAGTTAGCGCATTAAAAGATCAAGGCCACAAAACACCGCATTTAGCGGCTATTATTGTAGGTAATAATGGTGCGAGTATTACCTATGTAAATGCAAAAGTAAAAGCTTGCGAACGCGTTGGTTTTGAATCGACTTTAATACGATTATCAGAAGATATTTCAGAAGAAGAATTATTAAATGAAATAGCAGTATTAAATGTTGATAATGATATCGACGGTTTTATCGTTCAATTACCATTACCAAAACATATTGATGAGCAAAAAGTACTTATGGCTGTAGATCCTAACAAAGACGTAGATGGGTTTCATCCTACAAATGTGGGGAAAATGGCTTTAAATCTGCCTACTTTTATCTCAGCAACACCTTTTGGAATTTTAGAATTATTAGATAGATACCATGTAGAAACTTCTGGAAAACACGTTGTTGTTTTAGGAAGAAGCCATATCGTTGGTAGCCCAATGAGTATTTTATTATCACAAAAAAGAAAAGTTGGTAATGCAACGGTAACAATGTGCCATAGTAGAACCAAAAATTTAAAAGAAATAACATTACAAGCAGATATTATTGTGGCAGCAATAGGAATCCCTGAATTTGTAAAGGCAGATATGGTTAAAGATAATGTAACTGTTATTGATGTTGGCATTACCAGACTTGCAGATTCTTCTAAAAAAAGCGGATTTCGATTAGTCGGCGATGTAGCTTTTGATGAAGTTGCAGCAAAATCAGAATTTATTACGCCTGTTCCTGGAGGAGTTGGCCCGATGACAATAGCAATGTTATTGAAAAACACGCTATTAGCTTGTAAAAGAAAAAATTAAATTCATAAATGAAACAGACAAAAACCTCGAACTATTTCTTTGAATATTTTCAAATTTTTGTAGGAATAGTATTAACAAGTTTGGGGTTAAAATCCTTTCTTTTACCTAACGGTTTTTTAGATGGTGGTGTTACAGGAATTGCTTTATTAGTAAGAACCCAGCTAGACATTAATATGTCTTATTTGTTAGTTGCTTTTAGTATTCCTTTTTTGATTTTAGGTTATTTTACAGTTTCCAAAACAATTGTAATAAAATCTATAATTAGTATTCTTGGAGTGGCTTTGTTTATTCATTTTGAGAATTTTCAAACCATTACAGATGATAAGTTATTAATATCAATTTTTGGAGGCCTCTTAGTGGGTTCTGGCATAGGAATTGCCATAAGAAATGGGTCTGTTTTAGATGGTTCAGAAATTTTAGGTATTTATTTAAATGATAAATTGGGTATCAGTATTGGTAAAATAGTAATGCTATTTAATATTGTATTATTTGCCATTACCGCTTTTGTAGTATCAACTGAAGTTGCCTTATACTCCATTCTTACCTACATTGTGGCTGCAAAAGTTACAGATACCGTTATTGAAGGTTTCGAAGATTTTATTGGGGTTACTATTGTTTCTAAAAAAAACGACTTAATTAAAATCGCAATTATAGAAGAATTAGGTGTTGGTTTAACCATATATAAAGGAAGTTCTGGATTTGGTAGTCAAGGAATTGCGGAAGACTTTGATATTATTCATACAATTATCAACAGAATAGATATTAAAAAAATGTACAGATTAGCAGAAGATATAGATAAACAAGCTTTTATTGTAGAATTTGATGTAAATAGCGTTAAAGGTGGGGTCTTAAGACATTACTTAAACAAAAAGAAGAATACAAAATTCTTAGAGTTAAAGAAGGCGGTTATGAAAAATCACGCAGAATAAACTCATAAAAAAACGCTTTCTAAATATAGAAAGCGTTTTTTTATGAGTTTAAAATTGTAATAACATCAAACTATTAAAATAACTTTAATAGTCAGGATTTAAGTAATCAGGTAATTCAGGATTATTAGCATCACTAAAATCATTGGTTGGATCACCATCTCCATTGGTATCTTCATTTTTTGTTAAAACACCATCTCCATCATCATCAATATCAAAATAATTTGGAAAACCATCTCCATCTGTATCGTCATTTGTTACGATTCCATCTCCATCTATATCTTCTAAAATAGTTTTTACACCATCATTATCATGGTCTGTATCTGGCACAAACTCTAACAGATCTATATAAAACATTAAATTAGTATCCACCAAATTATTTGTATAATTATTAGTGTTTGAAGAGGGGTAACCTAATCCAGAAGGAATAAACAATACCCCTTTGCCCCCATTTAAAAAGGTTACCGGACCATTGAAAGCACCACCAGTAATAGGATCTCTTTTTAATAAACCTCCTTTAAATTTTGTAAAACCGTAAGACCAACCTCTTACTACAGAAAGTAAATTAAACCAAATACCTGTCGTATTACTATCAAAAACTACGTTACTTAAACTTGTACCAGAAACTGTTCTACCAGAATATTTCACAAAAACAGAATCGACAATTGAAGGATACCCTTTATCCAAATCTGGACTTGGATCTCCTTCTGTAGCTACGTAAACATACAATTTGTAATCAATGTCATTTTCTGAAACATCTATTGTTTTTAAATTTACATCCTCTATCAGTGCTAATTTACCAGTTTCTAAAGGTTTAACAGAATCTAAGGTTAAATCATAATAATGATTTGTTAAAAACTTAACTAAAGAATCATTATCAGAAACTGCAAGAGATATATGATCGATATCCGCAAAAGGATTAGCAAAACCGGCTAAATCATCATCACAAGCGTATATTATTGTTACAGCAATTATGATTATAAATATATTTTTTATTTTGGTCATTTAATACGATTAATTTATGGGTGCAATTTAGCATTTTTATACCTTTGTAAAAAGACAAAATAAACATTTTAACTTTTTTTATGAGAATAGATAAATACCTATGGTGTATTCGCGTTTTTAAAACAAGAACTATTGCTACTACAGCTTGTAAAAAAGGACAGGTTAAGATTGATAATAAAAATGTAAAACCATCTAAAGAGGTATTTGGTAACGAGTTGATTATAGTCAGAAAAAACCAAATTAATTACCAAATAAAAGTTTTAGATTTACCACCAAGTAGAGTTGGTGCTAAATTGGTTGATATCTATAGAAAAGACATTACACCAAAAGAGGAATTAGAAAAAAATGAACTTTTAAAATATTCTAAAGACTACTATCGCAAAAAAGGAATAGGACGACCAACAAAAAAAGATAGAAGAGATATAGAAGATTTTAAAGAAGACACAGATAACCTATGATAACCGAAGGAAATATTATTTTAGATACGGTTCAAATTGACCAAAAAATTAGACGTATTGCTTATCAAATTTATGAAAGTAATAGTAATGAAAAAGAGGTTATAATTGCTGGTATTATTGGAAATGGCTATACACTTTCTGAAAAATTAGTGACTATTTTAAACGAAATTTCAACATTAAAAATAACCATTTGCAAAGTACATATCAATAAGAAAAAACCACTAACTCCTGTTTCTACTTCTTTAGCAATTGAGGAATATAAAAATAAATCATTAGTTTTGGTTGATGATGTTTTAAACTCAGGAACTACCTTAATATATGGTGTAAAACATTTTTTAGAGGTACCTTTAAAGAGATTCAAAACCGCAGTTTTAGTAAACAGAAATCACAAAAAATACCCAGTAAAGGCAGATTTTAAAGGCATTTCTTTGTCTACATCAATAAAAGAACACGTACAGGTCGATTTTTTAGAAAATGAATCTAGAGCTTATTTAGTATAGTAAAGTAAATAATTCTTCTGCTATTTCACTTTTTTTCTTCTCGTCAATTTTGATAGTTATATGCGCTTGCTCGTAAAAAAAACGTCTTTCAAACAAATGTTTTGCTACAAATTCTGGAATTTTATCATCACCCAGAGAAGCTATTAAAGGTCTTTTAGCTTTCTTTTTAATCAATCTTTTTACCATTGTTGGCACGTTACCTTGCAAATAAATCGAAGTGGTATTTGCTGTATTTATCATTTCAATATTATTAGCATAACAAGGAGTTCCACCTCCTAAAGACAAGATAAAATCATCTTTTGTAGTGAGGATTTCTTTTAAATATTGATGTTCAATTTTTCTGAAATAAATTTCACCTTTTTCATTAAAAATAGTTGAAATAGACATTTTTTCTTTTTCAATTATATAATCGTCTAAATCTATAAAATCTATGGCTAATCTTTTTGATAGTTTTTTACCAATACTAGATTTACCTGAAGCCATATATCCTAACAGAACAATTCTCATTTTTTTTATTTTGCACAAATATCGATAAATTTATTCAATTTATATTTCAGTTTTAAATGATTGATAGTATATTTGCACCTCGTAATTTTTTGACCTGGTAGCTCAGTTGGTAGAGCATCTCCCTTTTAAGGAGAGGGTCCTGGGTTCGAGCCCCAGCCCGGTCACTAAAAAAGTTAAGCAAAAGCTTAACTTTTTTGTTTAAATAGTTTTTGCGCACGTGGCGAAATTGGTAGACGCGCAGCCTTGAGGGGGCTGTAAACGCAAGTTTGTGGAAGTTCGAATCTTCTCGTGCGCACTTTTATTTTTTTACATATTCACAAAAAATTAACTTTTCTATTGAGTTTTATAGTTAATTTTGCTTCTATGCAAAAAAATCTAATTCTATTGTACTTATTATTAAGTTTAAGTGCATTTTCTCAACAAGATAGTATTCGTGCTACTTTATTAAAAGGTCAAATAATTCACGCAGAAAATCAACGTGCTTTAAGTGCTGCTCATATTTTAAATTTAAATACGGTTCAAGGTACTATTACAGATGATAAAGGTTTTTTTGAATTACCTACTAAAGCAAACGATACTATTTTAGTTTCTTATTTAGGGTTTTCATCAATTAAAATAAAAATAACTAACGATTTACTGAAAGGAAACGAGTTAGAAATTGCACTATATGAAAGGCCTGAGCAAATAAGAGAAGTAGTTATAAAATCGACCAAATTAATTGGTGTTTTAGAAATTGACATAAAGCAGGTGCCAAAAGATAAATTTACAAGAATTCATATTAATGGTTTACCCCAAACTTATGAAGTGGGTGAACCTCAAAAAAGAAACTTCTCCTCTCCTGTTGCTGCACTTTTTCAACCTGTAGACTTTTTATATAATCTCTTTGGTAAAAAGCCAAAACAACTAAAAAAATTACAAAAATTAAAGAAAGAAGACGATTTACGTAAAATGTTAGCGGGTAAATTTGACAGAGAAGTAATGATGGAATACCTTCAAATGGACAGACAAGAGTTAAACGAGCTTTTAATAGATTGTAGTTATTCTGAATATTTTATTAAAAAAGCTTCTGATTTACAAATAATTGAAGCTGTATTAGGTTGTTATGAAAATTATAAGGCGCTTAAAATAGGTAAAATTCAACGCGATAAAATTCCTTCTAAAAACTAAGTTTTTTAATTAAAAAAAGAGTCAAAAACAAACTGCTTTTGACTCTAATCAACTATTAAAAACTAACTAATACCAACTAAATATCTTCTAAAGATTCTAGTTGTATGCACATAAGACGCTACAGGTTTGCATTAGTTACACTCATTTTTGAGTTTAACAGAACTTTAAGAATACGATGTTCTTCAAAAATCAGTTTTATGTTTGCTCATAAAATTTCTTTGATAACTTTTTACAAAAATAAATCCTACTTAGAATTTAAATAAATAATACCGATATTTAAACTTAAAAATTACCAAATATGTTTTCATTATCTCTTAACCACATAGCGCTTTCTGTAAAAAATGTAAATGAATCTGTAAAATTTTATCAAAAAGTACTATTTCTTAAAGAAATTGAAAATACAGCATCTAATTCTAAAACGAGATGGCTTGCGCTAGGTGAAGAAAAACAACTTCATTTAATTCCTCGTCCAAATTTTAATGTAATCCTAAATAAAGCTGTTCATTTTGCGTTAACCACGCCAGATATAAATTCTTTTATAAAACACTTAATCTCTTTAAATATCGATTATAGCGATTGGAAAGACACCTCTAATAAAGGATATATTCGAAAAGATGGCATTTTACAGATTTACTTTCAAGACCCAAATGGATATTGGATTGAAGTAAATAATGCTGTTTAATTTAGTTGTTGATACTTATTGAAAATAAAAAAATCCAGCCTTTCAGCTGGATTTTAACTTTTATAAAAAAAATATATTTATTGATTTCCTAAAATAATTGGCAATCCATCTTTACCAGAACCAATAACAACTACTTTACTGTTTGGAGATTTAGCCAATTCTAGTGTAGCATCGATTCCTTTTTCTTGTAAAATTTTATCTGTTAAAGAAGCACTTAAAATTTTATTTGCAATTGCTTTACCTTCTGCATCAATTTTTTGTCTTTCAGCTTCTTTCTTTGCTTTAGAAATTCGAAACTCGTACTCTAAAGATTCTTGCTCTTGCTTTAATTTTGTTTCAATTGCAATTCTAATCGTACTTGGCAACTTAACGTCTTCAACTAAAACACGTGTTACAGATAAATATTGGTCTTTTAAAACATTTTGTACTTCTTCTAAAATTTCTTGTTCAATAACATCTCTTTTACTCGAATAGAGTTGTTCTGGTGTGTAACGACCAACAACACTTCTTGCAGCCGCATTAATTGCAGGATCTAACAATTCGCGTTCATAATCTTCTCCTTTGGTCTTAATTAATAAACCTAAATTAGCTAATTCTGGTTCATACCAAATTGTACCATTTACTTTAACTTCTAATCCGTTTACAGAAAGCACATTCATTTCATCCGAAATAGATTGTTGACGCACTTTTATGATGATCATTCTATTCCAAGGTGCAACTATTTGAAAACCTTCTCCATATGTTTTTTCAGTATTAATACCATCGCCTAAAGTTTCGAAAATTACCCCTCCTTCACCAGGTCCAATAGTAACTGTAGATTTTGAGAATAAAATAATTAATGCAACCACTACTATAATTACAAAAATCCCTCCTTTTGGGAACTTTAATTCCATTTGATTATTTGCCATTTTATTTATTTTTAAAATTTATCAAATTTACGACTTCTAATCGTCAAAGGCAATGTATCTAAAAGTTAAATTTTTCCATAATACTTTCTAATAAACCATTCTGAAGTAAATAGCGCAACTACAAAAAATAAAATCCATTTCCAATCGATTAAATTTTCTTGTTTCGTTGATGCTTTTTGAACGGTATAAAACGATTCGTTTTGTAATAGCTCTTTAATTACTTCTTCCGTATTATTTTTATAAAAAAGCTTCCCTACTGTTTTATCTGCAAGTTTTTGTAGTTTATTAACATTGGCATTTGTAAACTGTTCTTCAATTTGATAATTAGTAATTTTAAAACGACCGTTTTTGTTGATATTTTGTCCCAAAACGGCTACTTTATAAGAATAATCACCAGAAGCGAGATTCTCAATTTCTGTTTGAAAAGAATTGTTTATTAACGAAAATGGGACTTTTGTAATAGCATTTGTTTCAGAATTGGTAATTGTAATTTCTAAATTGGCTCTTCCATCAAATTGATAATTTTTATCGGTGTAGAATGCAGCGATTTTTATGGTCGAATTTGCAGGATATAAAGGCTCTGCATTTACTTCTAATCGATTTCTTTTTTTGTTGGATGCCAAATACTGTACCAAATTACCAATAAATTTATCAAAATCTTGAAAAGAATTTGTATTTAAAAAGCTTGCAGCTCTCCATTTCCAAATGCCTTCTCCAAATAAAATTCCACTTTTTTGGTTGTTTATATCAAAAGTTGCTAATAATGGCGAATTGGTTTGTACTCCATTAATATTTTGATACAACAATGTTTGATGTTCTTTTAAAATAGTTACTTCGCCAAATTTATCTACTAAAGGTGGAAAATTACTAAAATCAATATCTTCTTGTAAAAAAGTTAAATATGCATCATTATAAATTGCACCATAATTTTCTGTTTGATTAATTGCATTTTTTGTGAAACCCAATTGTTTTTTATTGATAAAATTCCAATCTGTATTAGCTCCGGCAACAACTAAATAATTGGTGTTATTTTGCTGTACAAAATCTACAATAGTATTGAACTTGTTATTGGGTTGGTACAGTATAATTAATTGATAATCTATTAATTGACCTTTAAAATCGTCTATATTTACAATATCCACAAAACGTTGTTTGTTACTTTCTATCGACTTTTTAAAAGATCCCAAATCTGGATGTAAAACGGAAGTTAGTAGTAGTATTTTTGTTTGTTCGTCAATTACTTCTACAGAAAAACGTTTTGAATTGTTATTGGTGTTTTTTTCATTGTCAATTTTGGTAATAGTGGCTGTATAGTATTGCGTACCCTCTTTTGTAGATGTTAGATTCGCAATAATTGTTGCAGATTTTTTTGTGGGAGAAAAACGAATATTTTTTCTAAAAATAGATTTTCCTTTGCTAATTATAGAGAATTGAGTGCTTACATTTTCACTGCCTTCGTAACTTAACATAACCTCTACAGGAAATTTGTTTTTAATATAACTGTATTTATTTACATTTAATTGACTAATTTTTACATCAACATATTTTGTGGTATCACCAAATACAATTGGGTAAATGGGTTGTTTTGAATTTATAAACTCATAATCTTGACCAATAGTTTGATTACCATCAGTAATTAAAAGAAAAGGTGAAATTTTATCGACCTGTAATTTATTAACTTCAGAAATTGCATCAGAGATATTAGTTTGAGTTTCTATAAAAGTTAAACTGTCTAGTACTTTAACAGCATCACCAAAAGTAAATTTTTGGATTTCAAATTTACGTTGAATATCGGAATTAGATTCAATAATCTCTATGAAGCTTTCTGCCTTTTTATCCTCTTTAAAAAAAGAAATTGATTTGGAATTATCTATCAAGAAAGATAAAATTGGTTTTATATCGGTAATGGTTGTTTTTTCAATCTTCGGATTTATGAATAATACGATTAATAAAAACAAGCTTAGTGCTTTTAAAGCAAATAATAAAACGTGAATTTTCAACTTATTTTTGACCTTATAATAATATTGAAAATAGGCAACTGCTAAACTTACGAATACAGCAAGAATTAGGTATAAAATTATTGTAGTTTGCAATAGATTTATTTTTAGGGGAAAGATATAAAGAACTATTTGAAAAAGAAAAAACCTGTAACGTTAAATGTTACAGGTCTTCATAATAATTCAATTTTTTAGGGTAATTGGATAAAAAGGGGTTTAGGGTTTTTATAGGGTTTTACTAAATTATTATTCTACATTTATATAATGATATTGCATGTCTTTTTTAAAGTAACTTTTTAAAATCCCCATATTTTTCAGTTCATCTAGAATAGTATAAACTACCAGTATTAATGATATATTATTTATTTTATTTAAAATCTGAAAGCTGGTTAAATGTTCTTTTTCAAGTGCTTTTATAACGTCTAATTGTCTGTTTGTTAATTCTTTTACATTCATGGGGTTTCTGTTTTACATTACAAATATATCAAGTATAACAATGAGAAAAATAAAATTTAGATAAAGTAATATTTACCATAGTTGATTGGTAAAAAAGTTTAGACGAATAAAAAACACCTGTAAAACAGGTGTTTAAAATTTATGCTATTTGATAAATGTATTCTTAAGAAGAATACCGTAAAGTATTGTTATTGATTCAAAAAAAATTAATAATCTAATTTTTTTAAATAATTTAGTTTTTGTTTCCAAATCGCTAAATCATCTTTAAATTCATTTACTTTGTTTTTAACATTTAGAACTAGCGGGTTATCGTCTTTTGCGTTCGAGAAAAAACCTAGATTATTTTCTAATTGTTGAATTTCCTTAACGATTTCATCAACTTTTTTCCGAACAAACAGTTGTTCTGAATCTAACTTTCTAGCATCATTATCTGAAGCATAGCCATCAACTACGTTTGTAAATTTTAACATAGCTACTTCATTTTTATCCAAAGATAAATTCTCTAGCATATTATCAATTTGCTTATTGAATTTACCGTCTAAATGACGCGCATTTCTTGGCAATCTTCCTAAATCTTTCCAAGTATTTATTGCTTCTAAAACAGTGTCTTTTGTTGCTACTTTAATTTCTTTTAACTTCTCTAAAAAATCTTTTTTAGCAACAACAATAGCTAATTCTTCTTTACTTACTTCATTTTTTTGTTGATGTAACCTATCAAAATAATAATTACAAGCCGCTTTAAAACGTTTCCATATATCATCTGAAAATTTACGAGGAACGTGACCAATTTTTTTCCAATCAGATTGCACTTTTTTCATAGCATTAGTTGCCATTTCCCAATCTTCACTATCCTTTAAAGATTCTGCTAATTCTATAAGAGCAATTTTTTTCTTTAGGTTGTCTTGCTGCTCGTTTTTTTCTTCTTTATAAAATATGTTTTTCGCCGCATTAAACTTTTTAGTGGCAGCTTTAAATTTTTGCCAAACTTCTTCGCTTTTAGCATAAGGTAATTTACCTGCATTAAAATATTGTTGCCTAAATTTTTCTATTTCTGCAATGCTATTTTGCCAATCTTTATGAGTTTTATTTTTAGAAGTATCATAATCATTTATTAAAGTCACCACTTCTAACTTTTTCTCAATAATTTCTTGGTACTTAGAACGCATTTCTTTAAAATGCTCGTGTCTATTATCATGAATCTTTTTTGTAGCTAGACTAAATTTATGCCATATTTCTTCACGCATTTCTTTGGCAACAGGTCCTATATCTTCTTTCCAGATTTTGTGTAACTCTTGTAATTCTTGAGCTGCATAATTCACGTCATTTTCATTAGCCAAAGCTTCCGCTTTTCCTATAATTTTAAGTTTTTCTTCAAGATTATATTTAAAGTCTAAATCTCTAAAATCGTTACTTAAATGTAATAAATCATAAAAACGCTCTACATGATGCTGATAAATTTTCCAAGTATCATTATAATACGTTTTAGGGACAGGACCTATGGTTTTCCAAGTATCTTGGATTTGCTGAAAGCTTTTGTACATTGTTTGTGTATCAGCATCTTCAATCAAATCTTTTAAACGCTCGATAACTTGTACACGTTTTTCTAAATTTTGATTTAGTTCTTTTTCTATATTTTTATAATGTGCATCTCTTTGTTTTTTATAAGACGACAATAAATCATTATAGGATGATTTTATTGGACTAGAAAATTGAAAATCTATTGATTCTCCTCCTTCTGCCAAAAAAGCTTCTTTTTTTTCTGCTAATAAAGCCCCGAATTTTGCGTTGAATGCATTTTTAACAGCATCTACTTGAGATTTTATTTTTTGTATCGGATTATTAGCAATAATATTACTTAAACTAGACACTAATTCTTCTAACGATAATTTAGAATAATCTACCTCTTGTATTTCCTCTTCTTTCGGTTCGTTTTTTTCTGAATTTTCTGCAACAAAATCCTCAATTTCTTTTACAGCATCTGCAGTTTCATCTACTACTTCTTCTGATTTTGTTTGAGCATCTTCTTTTGTGCTTTTTATTTCTGCTGATGTTGATTCGAATTTTTCAACACTTTCATCTTTATGTTCTAACATATCTACAATGTTTAAGGTCTATATATAGTACTATAACTATAGTCTTCAAAAATACTGACAACTTACAGAAATTACAAGATATCATTATAAGTAAAATTTATGACACGTTAGTCATTCCAAATTCTCCAAGACTCCTCGGCTTGTAGTTGTAACATTTCTAATCCGTTTTTTATGGTAGCACCTTTCTCTTTTCCTTTCGCTAAAAAGGTAGTAATGGCAGGATTGTAAATTAAATCATAAAGAATATGATTCGAAGTAATGAATTGATACGGAATATTTGGGCACTTTTCTGTGTCTGGTGAGGTTCCTAAAGGTGTAGAGTTGATAATAATGGTGTGTTTTTCAATTAATTTTTGAGTTAAACTATTGTAAGAAATTTCTTTTTTGCCTTCTGGTTTTCTTGATACAAATTTATACTTAATATGATTTCTTTTTAGCGCATAAGCTATAGCTTTGGCTGCACCACCAGTGCCTAAAATTAATGCTTTTTTATGCTGTTTTTTTAACAGAGGTATAATTGAGTTTTCAAAACCGACAACATCTGAATTATACCCTTTTAAATTACCTCTTTTAGTGAATTTAATGGTATTTACTGCGCCTATTTCTGCTGCAGTTTTATCTAATTTATTTAAAAACGGAATTATATCTACTTTATAAGGAATGGTAACATTAATGCCTTTTAAATTTTGGTTGTCATCAATAATCGATGGAAAATCTTTAATATTTTGTAAATCGAAATTTACATAACTATACTTATCTAACTTTAAATCTTTAAATTTCTCTGAAAAATATCCTCTAGAAAATGAATATGAAATATTTTTACCTAATAAGCCAAACAATTTATTTTTTTCTTCTTCTGTCATAATTTCCTATTACTACTATTAATCCTATGCCCACAAAAATATAAAAAACAGCCAAAAATGTTTCTACAGTAAAAACTTCTGGTATAAATCTTTCATAATTTTTCACAATTCTACGGCCTTCTTTATCTAATAAAAAAGTATTGTTTTCTATGGTAAACACTGTTTTTTTCCAAGGCCATACAATACCTAATGACCCCGTAATAAAACCAATAATTATTGCATTTACTATTTTATTAAATCGCTTTAAAACATAACCTAAAACGTGAGATATAGAAACTAACCCAAAGATAGAACCTGCTGTAAAAACTGAAATTATTTTTAAATATTTAATTTTAATAGGTTCTGAAAGTACTTGAAAATTACCTGATAATAAATTTGTAAGAATGTTAAATAAAACATTTACAGAATCTACTAAGAGTAAAACGTAGTTGCCTAATAAAATCAAAATAAATGAGCCAGAAAGTCCAGGAAGAGTCATACCCGATACACCTATAATTCCGCATAAAAAAACAAACCAAAGATTATCATTTTCTTTTGCAGGTGTTAAAAAACTAATAGCTAATCCTATGGCAACTCCTATAAAAATATTTACAAAATTTTTTCTACTCCAATCTTCTATACCTTTAGCAATATATATGATAGAGCCAATAATCATTCCAAAAAACCAGCTCCAAACATAGAGTTCATAATTTTGCAGAAAGTAATCTAGCACTAAAGAAATACTGAAATAGCTAAAAATACTTCCTCCCATAATAAGGAAAAGAAACTGAGCGTTTATATGCTCAAAAAAAAGTCTAAACTTACCTCTGAATAAAAGCTTAAATGCTTTAAGGTTTACTTTTTGAAAAGAGTAAATTAACTCTTCATAAAACCCCAAAACGAAAGAAACTGTTCCTCCGGAAACGCCAGGAACTTTATTAGCAGCGCCCATTGCAACTCCTTTTACAAACAATGCTACTTTTTGAGCAAATGTTCTTTCTTTTTGCATTTATTGTTTTTTAACCGCTAGTTTTTCCATTAATAAAATTAAAGAAAAACCAACAATTGCCAAAATAATTGCAAGCGTTAATTCAGCATCACCATCAAAAGAAAAAGGCGATATACTTTGTTGATTAAAAGGCACTTGATCTCCGTGAGAATTTGTACGCCAAGTTAAGGTTTCTTTCCAAGGCCATATTTTATTTAAAGAACCTATAATAAAACCTGTTAAAGCCGCCAATGTATAATTTTTATAATTAGCGAAAAGCCATTTTAGCACTTTTGAAAACGATAATAAACCAATTACAGCACCAACCAAGAAAATAAGTATTGTTTTAAAATCTCTTTCATTTACAGCATCTAAAACGGGTTTATAAGCACCTAATAATACTAAAATAAAAGAACCTGAAATTCCAGGTAAAATCATTGCACAAATTGCAATTGCTCCAGCAAACAATATATATAAAGACGATGAGTTTTCTGAAACTAAAGGATTAAGTGTTGTTATGTAATATGCCAAAAAAGCACCTAATACCAAGGCTAAAATCGCAATAAAATTCCATTTTGTAATTTGTTTGGCAATGTAGATAACACTGGCTAATACCAATCCAAAAAAGAAAGACCATAATAAAATAGGTTCGTTTTCGAGTAAATATTTTATCACTTTAGCTAAAGAAACGATACTTATAAAAATACCTAGAAATAAAGCCAATAGAAAGTTACCATTTAATTGTTTCCAAGCAGCTTTAAAACCTTCATTTTTTAACGTTTTAAATAAATCGATATTTACATTACTTATAGAACCCAATAATTCTTCATAAATACCAGAGATAAAAGCAATAGTACCTCCAGAAACTCCAGGAACCACATCTGCCGCGCCCATTGCCATACCTTTTAAACCAATTGCAACATAGTCTTTAATTGTTCTAATCATTTTAATTTTAATTTTTAAAAAACGAAGGTAAACTAAATTTTAAAAAAAAATAGTTATATGATTTAAATCATTTAATTCTATAGCTTTCAATTATAAATTTGTCATATATTAAAAATTAAAACAAAGGCACAAACGTTTAAATTATGAAAATGAACAGTACATTTAAAAACATTACAAATAAGAGAAACTTTATTATCGATTGTTATATTGAAATGCTCTTAAGAATTAAGGAAATTGAAGTTGTTGAACTTATTAAAAACAACGCTTTCTCTGAATTAGGTGAAGAACATCTATCTGATGATAAGGTTGTACAATCTTTAAGCATCTATTTTCAATTAATGACTTTGGTAGAAGAAAATGCAGCAACGCAATACCGCAGAGAAAGTGAAAATCAAAAAGAAATCTACGGAATTAGAGGTAGCTGGGGAGAAGCATTTAAAACTTGGAAAGATCAAAATATTACTGAAGATAATATGATAAAAGCGATTTCTGATACTCATGTTATTCCTGTATTAACGGCACATCCAACAGAAGCCAAACGTGTAACTGTAATCGAAATTCACAGAGAATTGTATTTACTTTTAGCGAAAAAAGAAAATACTGCGATTAGTAAACTAGAACAAAATAGCATCAGAGAAGATATTATAAGTCTTTTAGAAAGATGGTGGAGAACAGGAGAAATATATTTAGAAAAACCACAAATTCAAGATGAAAGAGCGAATGTTGTTTATTATTTTAGTAAGATTTTTCCAGAACTTTTAGAAAAAAGTGATGCGCATTTAAAAAACTCTTGGATAGCAATGGGGTTAAATCCTTCTAAAATTAAAAACCCTAATATATTTCCTAAAATAAATTTTGGAAGTTGGGTTGGTGGAGATCGTGATGGACATCCTTTTGTAACGCCAACGATAACTCAAGAAACCCTTGAGTTACATAGAAAAAAAGCGTTGCAATTAATACATGATAAGTTAACAGAAGCAGCTATTAAATTTTCTGTTTCTGCTGTTACAAATCCTATTCCTTTTCAACTTTTAGAAAGTATAGAAAAAAAAGTAAAAACTCTAGGAATAGCGGGAGAAAAAGCAGTACAAAGAAACTCTTACGAACCTTGGAGACAGTACATTAACTTATTAATTGTAAAATTAAACAATACCATTTCTAATAAAATTGCAGACTCTGCCACGTATTATAAATCTAGTAAAGATTTAAAAAATGACCTTCACTTTTTTAGAGAAATTCTTGTCGAAAACGGCATGAAAGGTCTTGCGGAAAGCTTACTGTTTTCGCTACAAAGAGCCGTAGATTGTTTTGGTTTTCATTTGGCAAAATTAGATATTCGACAAAACAGTGCTTTTCATGATAAAGCGATATCGCAAATATTAAAATCAAACGGCGAAAAAGAGTATGATTTTGAAAAATGGTCGGAAGAAAAAAGAGTACAGTATTTAAGTAATCTTTTAAAAAACAACGCACAAATAACAGACATTACCATTTCTTATGGAAAAGAAGCAGATAACGTTTTAGATTGTTATCGAGTTGTTCGAAACCACATAAATCTATACGGATTTGAGGGTATTGGTTCTTTTATTATAAGTATGACGCGAAGTTTGAGTGATTTACTTGTTGTGTATCTATTAATGAAAGAAACACAACTATTAAATACACCTATAAAAGTAGTGCCTCTTTTTGAAACTATTGAGGATTTACATAATGGTCCTGAAATTTTAGAACAATATCTGCAGCATCCAGTATCTCAAGAAAGGGCTTTAAATATTGGTTACGAACAAGAAGTAATGCTCGGATATAGTGATAGTAATAAGGATGGTGGAACGATTTCTAGTAAATGGAATTTATACAAAGCTGAGAAAGAACTTGCCAAAACTGCTAAAAGAAATAATTTTAAAGCGTATTTCTTTCACGGTGCAGGAGGAACTATAAGCAGAGGTGGCGGAAAATACCATCGTTTTTTAGAAAGTATGCCAGAAAACACCGTAAACGGAACCATAAAAATCACAGTTCAAGGAGAAACAATTTCACAACTATTTGGTAATCCTGTTACGGCTACTTATAATTTAAATGCTTTAGCTTCTGGTGTTGCCAAACAAACAGTTTTAAGCCAAAATCAAACAGAAGACGAAAAACATCCTTTCGATATTATTAATTATTTATCTGAAAAATCATATGAGCATTATAGAAACCTTATTGATACTCTTGGTTTTATTAGTTTTTATGGTAAAGCAACTTGTATTGATGTCTTAGAAAAAAGTAAAATAGGCTCAAGACCATCAAGAAGAACGGGTACAAGAACTCTTAACGATTTAAGAGCAATTCCTTGGGTGTTTAGTTGGAATCTTTCTCGAATTTCGCTCACAGGTTGGTACGGATTAGGTAGTGCACTAAAAACATTAAAAACAGAAAAACCAGAAGATTTTGAAAACCTGAAATCTAGTATCAATAACTGGTCGTTTTTAAAGTTTTTAATTATTCAAACTGAAACAAATTTGATACTTTCTCAGCGAGAAATTATGAAATTATATGCTGATTTAGATGAAGATATTGAAGAAAGAAATATTTTTATGTCTAAAATTATGTCAGATTTCGATAACGCCTTTATGTTAATTCAAGAACTCTTTGATGAACCTGCTACCACTCGTAGACTTGGGCAATATGATAATATATACTGGAGAAAAGACAAACTTAATATTTTACATAACCTACATATTAGGTACTTAAAAACGTGGAGAACAACAGATAACAATAGTGCTGAGAAACAACAAATGCTCACCAAATTATTAAGTATCATAAATGCTTTATCTAGTGGTTTAAAACATACAGGTTGATGCTACTTTTTTGAATAAAATCATCTAAAAGCAAGCGTATCATTTTTTAAGATACGCTTGCTTTTTTGCTATTAAATTGATGAGTTTAAATGATTCTAAAATATCTCAAGTAAATAATTACCGTTTAAAAGAAAAGTTCATAAACTCTTTTTTAATAATTACTATCTTTGAAAACATCAACACTCGTTTTATGAAAAATTTTAAATACCTACTGATAAACGTTTTATTACTTTCTATATCTTGTAAAAATGCAGTAAAGTATAAAGAAACTAAAATAGCAGAAATTACTATTAAAGAAAAAAGTGAAACATCATACACAAAGATATCTCCTGTAAGTCATGCAACTGCAGTAATCCAATTTAACGAAATTACAATGTACTTAGATCCTACTGGAGGTGCAGAAGCTTTTGCTAATTATGAAAAACCGAATTATGTTTTAATTACGGATATTCACGGAGACCATTTGAATCTTAAAACCTTAGAAAGTTTAAATCTTACTGAAACTATATTTATAGCACCAAAAGCTGTTGCTGATAAATTAGCTAGTCTAAAAACAAAAGAGATCATTAGTATCAATAATGGCGAAATTAAAAGTTTTACAAATTTTACTGTAGAAGCTATACCAATGTATAATCTTAGAGAAGAGGCTTTAAAATTTCATCCTAAAGGAAGAGGAAATGGTTACGTGCTAACTATTGGTAATGAGCGTATTTATTTTTCTGGTGATACGGAAGACATCCCAGAAATGAGAAGTTTAAAAAATATTGATAAAGCTTTTGTCTGTATGAACTTACCTTATACAATGTCTGTTGATAGCGCAATTGATGCAGTTTTAGAATTTAAACCTAAAAAAATATACCCTTATCATTACAGAGGTACGGAAGGTTTGAGTGATGTTTCAAAATTTAAATCTATCCTAAACGAAAAAAACGAAAACATTGAAGTTATTCAATGGAATTGGTATCCAAATAAAAATTAATTGTAATATTGTACTGAAAATCTGTTAGAATAGTTAGTAGCATGGCAAAAAAAACTTCTTGGAAACAACGTCTTCATGAAATTATTTATGAAGCAGATACTAAAGAGGGTAAACTTTTTGATGTTGTATTATTGATTGCAATTATTGCAAGTATTTTATTGGTAATGTTAGAAAGTGTTGATAGTTTTGATGAAAAATATCACGGTTTTTTAAATATTTCTGAATGGATTATTACCATACTTTTTTCAATAGAATATATTTTAAGAATAATCTCTATAAAAAAACCAACCAAATACATTTTTAGTTTTTATGGCATTATAGATTTACTATCAACAATACCCAAATACCTTTCCTTCATATTTATTGGTTCTCATCATTTAGCAGCATTAAGAGCGCTTCGTTTATTAAGAGTTTTCAGAATATTAAAATTAACCAGATATGTTGGGGCATCTAATACTTTGCTAGTTGCAATGCGAGCTAGTAAAGCAAAAATTTCTGTGTTCTTATTTTTTGTTGTAATTATTTGCATCATTTTAGGTACCATTATGTATATGATAGAAGGTGCTGAAAATGGTTTTACAAGTATACCAAGAAGCGTGTATTGGGCAATTGTAACATTAACAACAGTTGGCTTTGGTGATATTGCACCACAAACTCCTTTTGGTCAGTTGATCGCTAGTATTATTATGATTTTAGGATACGCTATTATTGCAATTCCTACCGGAATTGTAAGTTCAGAAATTGCAAAAAACTCTAAAGACGAAAATAACACGCAAGCCTGCCCAAATTGTTTAAAAGAAGAACATAAAAACAATGCCATACATTGTTACAACTGCGGAAGTATTTTAAACGAATGACAACAAACAATAAAAATACCTTAATTACCATTGTTGGACCTACAGCAATTGGTAAAACTGCACTAAGTATAAAATTAGCAAATCATTTTAAGAGTGCTATTATTTCTTGCGATTCTAGACAGTTTTATAAAGAAATGACTATTGGTACTGCTGTGCCTGAACCTGAAGAATTGGCTGCAGCTAAACATCATTTTATTCAAGATAGAAGTATTTTTGACAATTATAATGTTGGCGAATTTGAAAGAGATGCTTTAAAACAATTAGATGATTTGTTTCTAACAAATTCAACTCAAATAATGGTGGGTGGTAGTGGTTTATATGTTGATGCTGTTTTAAAAGGATTAGATTATTTCCCTGATGTTGACAAACAAATTAGAATTGATTTAACCCAAGAATTGCAAGAAAAAGGGATACAATCACTCCAAGAAAAATTAAAAGTATTAGATCTTGAAACCTATACTACCATTGCAATTAATAACCCTCATAGAATTATGAGAGCCTTAGAAATTTGTATTGGCACAAACATTCCTTATGCTACATTTAAAAATAAACCCAAAGCACCTAGAAATTTTAATAGCATAAAGATTGGCTTAACTGCAGATAGAGAAATAATTTACAATAGAATAAATCAACGAGTAGATTTAATGATTGAAAATGGTTTATTAGATGAAGTAAAAAAACTACATCAACACAAAGATTTAAACGCTTTACAAACTGTAGGTTATCGAGAATTATTTTCTTTTTTTGATGGCGATTTTACCAATGAATTTGCCATTTCAGAAATCAAAAAAAATACAAGAAGATTTGCAAAACGCCAAACGACTTGGTTTAAAAAAGATACAGAAACCTTATGGTTCGATTATAAAACAGATCTTAATCATATCATCTCAACAATTTCCGATAAAATTAACGCTTTTTAACTCAGATACATTTTGGTAAATGATTCGCTTTTATATCTTTGCCCATCTCAAACAACAATTATGAAATCAAAAATTACAATTCTTTTTATCGCTTTTTTAAGCGCTTTTTCTATTGCACAAACCAAAACAGGGACTATTGATAATGATTATATTATAAGTTTAATGCCCGAGACCAAAACTGTTGTAAAATTGTCTCAAGCTTATGGAACTAAATTAGATTCTTCATTTTCTATAAAGATGAAAGATTATCAAGATAGAGTTGCAGACTTTAGAAACAAAGAAAAAGAAATGGGCGAGTTGATGAAAAAAATGTTAGTGAAAGAATTAACTGAATTAGAGCAAGATATTAAACAATATCAAAAAAATGGAAGTCAGTTAATGCAGTTAAAACAAAATGAATTAATGCGTCCGTTGTATAAAAAACTAAATGCAGCCATAGATGAAGTTGTAAAAGAAAATAGCTATACACATATCTTAACCAAATCTGGCAATCAATTTGCTTACATTGATGAAAAATATGATATTACGGAATTGGTCATGGCTAAATTGGGTGTAAAAGTTCCTGAAGTTAAGAATTAGCTTTCGATTGGCATCAAATATAAAAGACTCATTAACTAAAAATTAATGAGTCTTTTAATATAAGCTATTTTTTTCTTGAATCGTTTATACCAAGATCAACTTTGTAATTAAATTATCGCCCAATTCTTCATTTAACATTCTAATTATTTTATCTTTTCCATAACTTAATTCTTCTCGTAAAACTGACGATTTTAATTGAATGATTAAAGTCTTATTTTGCAATTTAACAGAAGTAGTATGCGTTGCAACCCCTGGCCCCATCATTTTAATCCAAGTTTCTTCTACCTTAATTTTTTGCATTCCTTTACTCAAATTATTTTCTTTGATAAATGACTTCATCAAATCTTCAATTGAAAAAGAATCGTTTTCTCTTTTTGCCATTATTTTAGTCTTTGTTATTGCAACGTTTTTAATAAAAAACTGTGGCAATCTTTATTTTTATAAATAGATTATTTCATCATTCTTTCCTGTAATGACTTTATAACTTAAAAATTTGATATTCTTTATTGCCCTGCTGTAATATATTTTCTGTTCTTTCAGAGTGTGTATCTGTGATAAAAATCTGCCCGAATTCATTATTATTTACCAAATCTATAATTTGAGAAACACGATTTTCATCTAATTTATCAAAAATATCATCTAATAATAAAATAGGCGTAACATTAGATTGCTGTTTTATAAACTCAAATTGAGCCAACTTTAAAGCAATCAAATACGACTTTTGCTGTCCTTGTGAACCAAATTTTTTAATAGGGTATTCTCCTATCTCAAAACTTAAATCATCTTTATGTATACCAGATGTAGTGTACTGTAAAATCTTATCTTTCTCTACGGATTTAGATAGTAAATCTTGCATCAAAAAATCGTGTAGTTGACTCTTGTAATTTAGATTTACCTGTTCTTTATCACCCGAAATTATTTGATATTTTTGATTGAAAATAGGAATAAAAGCAGCTAAAAATTCTTTTCTAACTGTATAAATCTTAGTCCCATAATTAGACAGTTGCTCATCATACACACTTAAATTCAACGCATCAAACGTTCTATTTGCGGCAAAATACTTTAATAAAGCATTTCGTTGACTTAATACTTTATTATACGCTATTAAATCTTGTAAGTAACTTTTATTTTGTTGAGAAATTACACCGTCTATAAATTTTCTTCTAGTATCACTACCTTCTGTAACTAAATCTCTATCTGCTGGAGATATTATAACCAATGGAAATTGCCCAATATGATCAGAAAACTTACCATATGCTTTATCATTTCTTTTTAAAATCTTTTTTTGCCCTTTTTTTAAACTGCAAATAATTCGTTCGTTACGATCGTTCAAAAGATAATCGCCTTCAATCATAAAAAAACCTTCACCGTGTTTAATATTCTGAATTGCTACACTATTAAAATAACTTTTTGAAAAAGACAAGTAATAAATAGCATCTAAAACATTGGTTTTACCAACACCATTATCGCCAACAAAACAATTAATTTTCTCTTGAAAATCAAAAGATTGAAATTCTATATTCTTAAAATTAACTAAAGAGATTTTCTTTAAATACATAAATTTATGACAAGATTAAAAACGGATTGCAAATTATTGAAAATTTACCAAAACAACCCCTTTTAAAATCCAATTAAAAAAACTATTTTTGCGCCACTAAATTTTAAGCAAATATGGCAACATACAAGAAAAAATATAAAGCAGAAGGAAAAAAAGCAGAGGAACAAGTTGATAATATGGAAAGCACAACTGCAGAAGTATTTAATACTTTAGATGAAACTGCTTCTAGATCTGAACAATGGATAGAAAAAAACAGCAAAGTTTTATTTGGTGCATTAGTTACTATCGTTGTTGTTTTTTTAGCTTTTTTGGGCTACAACCAATATATAGTTGCCCCAAATGAATTAGAGGCTTCTAACGAATTGGCTTTTCCAAGAAAATATTTTGATGAAGCTGCAACTGCAGGTTCTGGAATAGATTCTCTTTTAAATTTAGGTTTAGAAGGTGCAGACGGTAGATATGGTTTTTTAGATATTGCAGATTCTTATAGCGGAACAGATGCAGGAAATTTAGCAAACTATTATGCTGGTGTTTCTTATTTACAAATGAAACAATATGATAAAGCCATCGAATATTTAAGTAAATTCGATTCTGATGATGAAATGTTAGGGCCTGTTGCGTTAGGTGCTATTGGCGATGCTTTTGCAGATATTAATCAACAAGAAGATGCTTTAGAATATTATGAAAAAGCAGCAAATAAAAAAGCAAACGCTTTTACTACTCCCTTATTTTTATACAAGGCAGGGCAAACAGCAATGCTTTTAAAAAACTATAGCAAAGCAGAACAATTATTTACTAAGGTTAAGGAAAGTTATCCTAAATCTGATCAGGGTAAAGATGTTGAAAAATTTATTAATGCTGCAAAATATGCTGCTAAATAAGTAGTTAGTTTAACAGTAGCAGTTGGCAGTTAGTTAACTGAATACTGCTAACTGAATGCTGAATACTAAAAATATGGCCACAACCAATTTATCTTATTACGATAAAGCAACAATCCCAAATGCGAAATCTTTTCGATTTGGGATTGTTGTTTCTGAGTGGAATCCAGAAATTACACAGAATTTAAAAAAAGGAGCTTTTGAAGCTTTTGTAGATTGCGGTGCAATCGAAGAAAATATTATTTCTTGGGATGTTCCTGGTAGTTTTGAACTGGTTTACGGTTGCAAAAAAATGATTCAATCAGAAAAAGTCGATGCCATTGTTGCCATAGGAAATGTAATTCAAGGAGAAACCAAACATTTCGATTTTGTTTGTGAAGGTGTAACCCAAGGAATTATAGATTTGAATGTAAAATACGATGTGCCTGTTATTTTTTGTGTCTTAACAGACAATACCAAACAACAATCTTTAGACAGATCTGGAGGAAAACTAGGCAACAAAGGTATTGAATGCGCTGTTGCTGCCGTTAAAATGGCTGCTATTAAAAACCTAAATAAAACTTCAGATAGTATTGGTTTTTAACTCTTTTTAAAGTAATCACTTTTAAGAATTCTTTTAACAGCATTATTTGATGTATTCCTTTTTATTCTTTAAATTTGAGTTGATTAAAAATTGGTACAATAATTGTTTTTTCAGCTTATTATTCACCAATTATTTTTTAAAGTTATGGGATTTTTAAAAAGAACAAACAAAAAATTTGATTATCAACCACGCTATTATAAAGGAGAAGGAAATCCTTTTAAAATCGAGCATAAACTCGATAAGTTTCGAAAAACAGCAGGTAATAACAAAGGTATCAAATCTAAATTTTCTGATGCTGTAGACGATTTAAAAAACAGCGATAAAGGCTTTAACAAAACCATTGTGTACATTGTTCTTTTCTTAGTATTTGTTTTCTTGTATATCATAGATTTTGATTTATCCATATTCATAAATAATTAATGTCAGACATCATTCAACTTTTACCAGATCATGTGGCGAACCAAATTGCTGCAGGAGAAGTCGTGCAAAGACCAGCTTCTGTGGTAAAAGAACTGCTAGAAAATGCTATTGATGCGGGTGCTACTAGTATAAAATTATTATTAAAAGATGCTGGTAAAACCTTAATTCAAGTAATTGATGATGGCAAAGGAATGAGTGCAACAGATGCAAGAATGTCTTTTGAAAGACACGCTACTTCTAAAATTCAAAAAGCCGAAGATTTATTTAATCTTAGTACAAAAGGGTTTAGAGGAGAAGCTTTGGCTTCTATTGCAGCAATTGCACACGTAGAGTTAAAAACAAAACAAGAAAACGATGAACTAGGTACTGCTATTAAAATTGAAGGGAGTAAAGTAATTTCTCAAGATTTTATTTCGACATCTAAAGGAACAAGTTTGGCGGTTAAAAATTTGTTTTACAACATTCCTGCAAGAAGAAATTTCCTAAAATCAGATACTATAGAAACAAGACATATTGTTGATGAATTTCAAAGAGTGGCTTTAGCACATCATAATATTTCTTTTTTATTACATCACAATAACAACGAAGTTTATCACTTAAGAAGCAGTAATTTAAGACAACGTATTGTAGCTATTTTTGGCACTAAAATGAATGAAAAATTAGTACCCATTAACGAACATACAGATATCTTAAACATTCAAGGTTTTGTAGCAAAACCAGAGTTTTCTAAAAGAAAACGTGGCGAACAATTCTTTTTTGTGAATGATCGTTTTATAAAAAGCGCGTATTTAAACCACGCCGTCGTTAACGCTTTCGATGGTTTGCTAGAGCAAGGAGCGCATCCCTCCTATTTTTTATACTTAACAGTGCCTGCAAACACTATCGATATTAACATTCATCCTACAAAAACAGAAATAAAATTTGATAATGAAAAGGCACTGTATGCTATGTTAAGAGCTACTATAAAACATAGTTTAGGCCAATATAATGTAGCGCCTGTTTTAGATTTTAATAGAGATGCTAATTTAGATACACCTTATCATTTTAATAAAAATAATACATCTGCATCTACGCCAAAAATCACTGTAGATCCCGATTTTAATCCGTTTAAAGAAGCAAAACAAAAAGAAATACATTTTCCGTACAAAAGAGAACAACATACACAAAGTTGGGAGTCTTTATATACTTCTGTAGCTAATGCTGATGAAAATAATCAAGAAGAACTATTCGAAAGTCACCAGGAAACTAAAACGCAAAAAACGTTTCAAATTCAACGTAAATATGTAATGAGTTTGATAAAATCTGGCGTCGTTTTAATACATCAATCTGCTGCACATCAGCGTATTTTGTATGAGGAGTTTTTAGAAAGTATTACCGTAAAGGAGGCCAATAGCCAGCAATTATTGTTTCCTGTAAAAATTTCGTTTTCATCACAAGAAATAGAACTGATTTATACCATAAAAACGGAATTAGAAAATGCAGGTTTTTCTTTTGATGAATTTACGAAAGACAGCGTTACTATTAAAGGGATTCCAGTTTCTGTTACAGAAAGTAAAATCACTATCATTTTAGAGGAGCTATTAAACGACATCAATTTAGAAGTACCAGACACCAGTTTTAGCCATTTTGATGTTATGGCAAAATCGTTTGCAAAAACATTATCGATCAAAACAGGCGCGCAATTGTCTGAAAAAGAGCAAGAAAGTTTAGTAAACAATTTATTTTCATGTAAAGAACCTACTATTTCTCCTTTTGGTAAAGCTACTTTTAAAACATTAACTTTAAACGAAATAGATCATCTATTTAACAATTAAAAATGAACAAACTTACTGATGCCATAAAGCACCTTATTATTATAAATGTAATTGTATTTATTGCACCTCAATTATTACAATTAGATTTCACAAATATGTTGGCTTTGCATTTTCCGAAAAATGAACATTTTGGCTTTTGGCAATATGTAACACATATGTTCATGCACGGAAGTTTCCCTCATATTCTTTTTAATATGTATGGTTTATGGGCATTTGGCACACCATTAGAGCAAATGTGGGGAAAAAATAAATTTATATTTTTCTATTTTTCTGCTGGCCTTGGTGCAGGACTCATTTATACATTAGTTAATTATTATCAGTTTAACAGTATATATGAGCAACTTATTAATTTTGGACTTTCTGCTAGTGAAATTCAAAATATTTTAGATATCGGTAGTTATAATGATCCTAGAATTCTAATTTCGAATGATAAAATGATCAAGTTTTATAGCTTGTTTCATACACCAGCGGTTGGGGCTTCAGGAGCCGTTTATGGGGTGTTAGTTGCCTTTGGCTTATATTTTAAAGATGCTAAATTAGCATTGCTATTTTTCCCTGTTCCAATTGCGGCAAAATACTTTATTCCTGTGATGATTTTAGGTGATTTATTTTTTGGAATGACAAAATATTCTGTTGGAAATGTAGCTCATTTTGCTCATATTGGAGGTGCTTTAATCGGATTTATAATTGCTTGGTATTGGAAAAAAAATCAATTTAAAACTAGTTAATGAGTATTATAGACGACATTAAAAAAAGGTATAGTACTGGTAATATTGTTGAGAAATTAATCTTAATTAATATTGGCGTTTTTGTTTTGACACTTTTACTAAAAGTTGTTTTTGGATTATATAAAGGCAATGATGGTTTTATTTTTGATTGGTTTGCCTTAGAATATGCCTACGACTCTTTACTAACAAAACCTTGGGCCCTACTTTCGTATGGATTTTTACACGCTGGTTTTTTACACATTATTTTCAATTTAATTGCATTATATTTTATAGGGAATTTATTTATTCAATATTTTACGCAAAAACAATTGTTAAATTTTTATTTATTAGGTACTTTCTTTGGTGGACTCTTATTCATACTAAGTCATAATTATTTTCCTTTATTTGAAGGAGGTACAGGGCCGTTAGTAGGTGCATCCGCAGGAATTTCAGCTATTTTTATAGGTATTGCAACCTATATACCTAATTATCAAATACAAATACGTTTTATTGGTTTTGTAAAACTGTGGCATCTAGCAGCTATTTGGATTGGCTTAGACATTTTAGGTTTAATTGGTGGCAATGCTGGTGGTCATTTTGCGCATTTAGGTGGTGCACTATTCGGTTTGTTATATGTAACTAAAGCGAGTAATAAAGAAATTAATTTGTTTGATTCTATGGTATCATTATTTAAAACAAAAAAGAAATCGAATTTAAAAACGGTTTATAAATCTAAAGAAAAAAAGAGCACAAATGTTGATTTGAACCAACAACAAATTGATAAAATTTTAGATAAAATAAGCAAATCTGGTTACGATACCTTAACCAAAACCGAAAAAGAGTTTCTGTTTAAACAAGGTAAAAAATAGAACATTTTTATTGCCCCAACTGTGAAAAAGTTATCCTTTATAAATAAAATTATTTATATCATCAATTCGTTGATGGCAACATTTTTGTTGTTGTCTTATCTGTTACCATTTATTTCTCCAATAAAAATTGCACCTTTTGCAATTTTGAGTTTGTTAGTGCCTATTTTAATCACTATAAATATCTTTTTTATAGTGTATTGGCTAATCAATTTTAAAAAACAATTTATTTTATCATCTTTAATTTTAGCAATTGGATGGTTTTTTACACCTCCTCTTTATAAGCTTACAGAAAATACTTCTTCTTTAAATGATGATTTAAAAGTGATGACGTATAACGTAAGAATGTTTAATCATTGGAAATGGATTGATGATGAAAGGATTCCAAAAAAAATTAATGATTTTATTGAAAAAAAATCACCTGACATTTTATTGTTTCAAGAATACTACAGTTTGGAAAAACAGCAGTTTTCATATCCTTATAAATATATAAAAACCAGAAACCAAAAGGCAAAAATTGGTTTGGCTATTTATTCTAAATTTCCAATAATAAACAAAGGTTCTTTAGATTTAGAAAATACTTCGAATAATATAATTTTTGTTGATATTATTAAGAGAACAGACACCATCAGAATTTATAATTTGCATTTACAATCTTTGCAATTAAGACCTGATGAAGAAAATTTTGGTGAAGCAGATTCAGAAAAATTAATAACAAGATTAAAAGATGGTTTTAAACAACAAGCCTTGCAAACTGAGGTTTTTTTAGAACATGAAAAACAATGGAAAGGCAAAAAAATAGTTGCTGGCGATTTTAACAATACTTCTTATTCTTGGGTGTATAATCAAATTTCAAAAGATAAAAAAGATGCTTTTATTGAAGCTGGTAAAGGTTTTGGGAAAACGTTTAATTATTGGTTTCCGATGAGAATCGATTTTATTTTAACAGATGAAAATGCAATTATCAATAAATTTAATTCTTTTTCAGAAAAAAACTCAGACCACTTCCCTATTCAAGCAAAAATAAACTGGTAAATCTTTATATTCGCATAAAGATATCTATTCTATGAAACATTTTACGGTAGCAATTATTGGTAGTGGCCCTTCTGGAGCATCTACTGCATTTCATTTAGGAAAACAAGGTATTCATACCGTTATTATTGAAAAAGAAACGCTGCCAAGGTATAAAACTTGTGGTGGTGGCTTTGTAAATAGAGGTAAAAAGGATATGCCTTTTGATATTTCTGAAGTAGTCGAACGCGAGTTTTACAAAGTGGATACCTATTTTAATAATCACGAAAAATGTTACTACTCAAATAAAAAAGAGCCAATAATCACGATGATTATGCGTGACGCCTTTGACAATTTAATTGTTAAAAAAGCAAAAGAATTTGGAGTCACTTTATTAGAAAATCATAAACTTTTAACTATAGATTTTGTTGATGAAAAAGCTATTTTAAAAACTTCTCAAGGAAAAATTTCTGCAGATTTTGTAATTGCTGCTGATGGTGTTTTGAGTCCGACTGCAAAAATGGCAGGTTGGCAAAAAGATACTCGAAAATTAATACCAGCTTTAGAATATGAAGTTGAAGTTTCTAAAAAAGATTTTGAGAGATTATCTAATAGCGCACGTTTTGATATTGATGCTGTTCCTTATGGCTATGCTTGGTGTTTCCCTAAGAAAAATCATTTATCTTTGGGTGTATTAACCACTAAAAAAGGGAAAATCAACTTAAAAGAATATTATAGAAAATACTTGCAAACCTTAGGGATAAAAGAAATTATAAAAGAAGATGCGCACGGATTTCAAATTCCGGTAAAACCAAGAACTGATGGTTTTGTAAAACATAATGTATTTTTAATTGGTGATGCTGCTGGTTTTGCTGAACCTATTACAGCCGAAGGAATTTCAAATGCCATTTTAAGTGGAAAATATGCTGCAGAAGCTATTATAGAAAGTAAATTGGATAGAAATCTTGCAGAAAAAATTTATTTAGAAAAATTAGACATTAAGTTACTATACGAATTAAAATCTGGTGCACTTTTAGCCAAATTCTTTTATCATAATAATCCTGTTAGAATTTATCTTTTAAACAAATACGGACAAGTTTTTAACGATATTATGGTTGATGTTTTGCACGGAGACAGAAGTTTCCCTAAAAATATTCCTGAAAAATTAAAAGCAAAAATTAAAGAGAAAATTTTTTAATGGCAAGTTAATTACTTCTTAAAACCATATTCGCGTTCTACTTTACAAATTCTTAATTGGTATTGTTTGTACCATTTTTCTCTACCCATATTTCTTGCTGTAGTATGTTCTATATTATTTTTCCAGTTCGTAATATCTTCTAACGTTTGCCAATAAGAAACTGTAATTCCGATCGCTGTTCTTACAGATTCTATGCCTAAAAAACCTTTTTGTTGTTTTGCTAACTCTTCCATTCTTTGGGCAGTTTCTATATAACCTTCTAAATTATCTTCAACAACAGTTGTAAAAATTACAGCATAATAAGGAGGTTTTAAATGCGATACAATCATAATTCTAATTCGTATTTTGTTTCGGGTAATTGTATATCATTACTAATAAACTTTTTTATCACTTTAAAATTTAGTTTATCTAAAATTTTTACCGACGCAACATTTTCATCAACTACATAACCCACTAATTTTTTAATACCTATTGTTTTACAATAAGAAATACTTGCCTCACAAATTTCAAAACCATAACCTTTACCCCAATATTTTTCTAAAAATCGATATCCAATTTCATCATCTTTATGATCTTTTACCAATGCCAAAGTTCCTATAAATTGATTATCTGATTTTCTTACAATGGCATAAATCCAAAAATCATTATTTGGTAGTGAATATTTAGTGATAAGCGCTTTGATTTCTTTTTGGTGTGCTGTTAAACTTTTAACTTCTCCATCAGCAAATTGCATCACTTTAGGATTACTTTGCATTTCGTGAAAGGCATTTAAATCACTTAAAATCAATTTTCTAACAATTAATCTTTGGGTTTCAAAAATCATCAATATTATTGTAAATTTGCAGAGGCAAAATAGCATTTTAATACGCCTATTGTTTTTATTTAGACTTTAAAAACTAAAACGAGCTAAGAGAATTATAAAACCTCGATTATCGAGTAAATGTACAGGAATGATTGCAGATAAAAAAGTCGCTTTTTATACGTTAGGTTGTAAACTAAATTTTTCTGAAACATCAACTATCGCTAGAAATTTTGTGAAAGAAGGTTTTGAACGTGTTGATTTTGAAGAAAAAGCAGATATATATGTAATAAATACATGTTCTGTAACCGACAATGCAGACAAACGTTTTAAATCGATTGTAAAAAATGCATTAAAGAAAAATGACGATGCTTTTTTAATTGCAGTGGGTTGTTATGCACAATTAAAACCTGAAGAATTGGCTGCTGTTGATGGTGTCGATTTGGTTTTAGGTGCGACCGAAAAATTTAATGTAACCAGTTATATTAACGATTTAAGTAAAAATGATGTTGGTGAAGTCCATTCTTGTGAAATCGTAGACGCCGATTTTTATGTAGGATCTTATTCTATAGGTGATAGAACTCGCGCTTTTTTAAAAGTACAAGATGGTTGCGATTATAAATGCACCTATTGCACAATACCTTTAGCACGCGGAATTTCGAGAAGCGATACTTTGCAAAATGTTCTTGATAATGCCAAAAAAATAGCATCTAAAGGAATTAAAGAAATTGTTTTAACAGGTGTTAATATTGGTGATTATGGAAAAGGTGAATTTGGCAACAAAAAACACGAACATACTTTTTTAGAATTGGTAAAAGAGTTGGATACAATTCAGGGTATTCATCGCTTGCGAATTTCATCTATAGAACCCAATTTATTAAAAGACGAAACGATTGAGTTTGTTTCTAAATCCGATGCTTTCGTGCCTCATTTTCACATTCCATTACAATCTGGAAGTGATGCGTTACTAAAGAAAATGAAACGTAGGTATTTAAAAAACACGTATACAAATCGAGTTTCAAAAATTAAAAAAGTTATGCCCAATGCTTGTATTGGTGTAGATGTTATAGTTGGTTTTCCTGGTGAAACAGACGAGTTTTTTTTAGAAACTTATAATTACTTAAACGAACTAGATATTTCTTATTTACACGTTTTTACCTATTCTGAAAGACCAAATACAGAGGCTGTTGATTTTAATGGAATTGTGCCTAAAAAAGTGCGCGCAAAACGCAGTAAAATGTTGCGCGGTTTATCAGCTAAAAAAAGACGCTCTTTTTACGAATCTCAATTAGGCAATACCTTAACTGTTTTATTCGAAAATGAAAACAAGGAAGGCTATATTAACGGATTTACAGAAAACTACGTAAAAGTTAAAACACCTTGGAAACCTGAATTGGTAAATACCTTACATAATATTACACTTACAACTATTGATGAGGATGGTTTAGTGCGATTCGATTTTGTTAAAGAAACTATTGCTATTTAATTTGGCATTAAACTTGCTTTAATTCAACTATTAATTTCGTATATTATTACTATAACTTTAATTTATTAAATGTCTAAAAAACATATCTATTTTATGCCAGGTTTAGCAGCTGGGCCAGAAATTTTTGAGAAATTAGAACTCTCAAAAGACCTTTATGAATTGCATTATTTAAATTGGATAGAGCCGCTGTCGTTAAAAGAAACCATAGCCAATTATGCAATGAGAATGGCTGATGAAATAAAACATGTAAACCCTGTTTTAGTTGGGGTTTCTTTTGGCGGAGTTATTGTACAAGAAATAAGTAAGTTTATGGATGTGCAAAAAGTCATCATTATTTCTAGTGTAAAATCTAAAAAAGAACTACCGAAACGATATAAAATAGCCGCTAAAAGTAAAATTTACAAGTTATTCCCTACTAGAATCGTTACTAATTTTGAGAATTATGCCAAATATTTTGTTGGTAAATCTTTAGAAAAAAAGGCTAAACTATATAAAAGATATTTGTCTGTAAGAAACAAAGAATATATAAAATGGTCTATTCACAATGCCATTACTTGGAATCAAGAAAAACCATTAGCTAATATTACGCATATTCATGGCACTAAAGATGAAATTTTTCCAATAAAAAATATCAAAGATGCTATTGTTATCGAAAATGGAAATCATTCTATGATTATTATTAAAGCCAAAGAAATATCAAAAATAATTCATGAAAGTTTAACTTGTTAAAACTAGAACTATTGATTATTTTTATGCTATAAAGAAAGCAAACTGATTATGAATAAACCATTACGAATTTTATCTCTTTTAAGTATTATTTTTATTACCGTTTTATTTATAAATGCCATAAATAAAGAGGAAGTAGAGCCTATTTTAAATACACATAAAAGCTATAAAATAAAAGCTTTAAAATTACCTGATAATTTAAATTTAGCTGGAGAAAGAGTTCCTGTAGAAATTTCTGATGTCAGAGAGCGCATGGAAAGAGAATTATTGGTAAATACCTATTGGCAATCTAATGGTTTATTACTTTTAAAAAGAGCTAACAAATATTTTCCAATCTTAGAACCACTTTTAAAGCAATATGGTTTGCCTGACGATTTTAAATTTTTAGCATTGGCAGAAAGTGGTTTTACTGATGAAACCTCTACTGTGGGTGCTGCTGGAATGTGGCATTTTATGAAGAAAACCGGACAAGAATATGGTTTAGAAATCAATAGCAATGTTGATGAACGGTATAATATAGAAAAATCTACCAAAGTAGCTGCAGCATATTTAAAAAATGCTCAAGAGCGCTTTAATTCTTGGACGCTCGCTGCCGCTGCTTATAATGCTGGCAACTACGGGATTTCTAAAAGACTTGAAGCACAAGGTGTAACAAGCTATTATGATGCCAAATTAGCAGATGAAACCGAACGTTATATTTTTAGGATTTTAGCCTTAAAAGAAATCATTAATAATCCAAAAAAATATGGTTTTGTTTTTGAAAAAGAAGATTTATATACACATAAAAAAACGACCACAATTAAAGTAGATACTGCAATTGCAAACATTGCCACTTTTGCAAAAAAATTCGACATGAACTACAAGGAATTTAAAATTTATAATCCTTGGCTAAGAGAGTATCATTTAAACAATAAAAGTAGAAAGGTTTACGAGATAAAAATACCTGCTGTACAATAATTTTAACTTGTTAGGCATTTTAGTAAAATTAAATTCTTGTGCCTTAAAATTATATGAACTTTTTTGAGGATGCCTGAAAAACAGTTGTATTATTTAAAATATCATTCAATAACATTTTTTACCCTACCTACTAAACCTGATTTTAATTGCACTTTAATTCCATAAGGATGATGAAGCGATTTTGTAAGTATTTTGGCTACTATTCCTTTTGTTAATTCACCTGAAATCTGATGTGGCTTCTGTACAATTTCTACAAATAAACCAATTTCAATATTTTTCCTTTTTCTAGCGTCAATCATAATTTCTTTAAACCATGAAAATAAAAAAAGCCTATCGAAATTCGATAGGCTTTTAGATAAAAATTTAACTAGTAATAAATATATATTATAATACTCTTACGTTTACTGCGTTTAATCCTTTTCTTCCATCTTGTAAGTCAAATTCAACTTCATCGTTTTCACGAATTTCGTCAACTAATCCTGACACATGTACAAAATGTTCTTTGTTTGATCCTTCTTCAGTGATAAATCCAAATCCTTTAGATTCATTGAAAAATTTTACGGTACCTTTATTCATTATAAAAAATTATTGTGTTGTTAAATTCATTCCTAACAACGTTATATTAAGTTGCAAAGATAATGCCAATATAACTAGTAGCAAACATATAATTGATTTTATTTAAAAAAAACCACTACATGCTGATAATAAGACTACTAACTAAGTCATACTCTTCAATAATCTCTTCTAAAACCTCTTTTACTGGTTTTATTTTATGAATTAACCCTGCAATTTGCCCTATTTCGAGCTCGCCATTCTCTAAATCTCCTTCAAACATTCCTTTTTTTGCTCTTGCTCTACCTAATAATTCTTTCAAACCTTCTTTAGATGGATGCTGTTGATACAATTCTTGAATTTCATTATAAAATTTATTTTTCACCAAACGCACAGGAGCCAATTCCTTTAATGTTAAATGCGTGTCACCATCTTTTACATTAATAATTGAATTTTTAAAATTAATATGAGCAGAAGACTCTTCAGTTGCCGCAAATCTACTGCCAATTTGCACTCCATCTGCTCCTAAAACCATAGCTGCCAACATTCCTCTTCCAGAACCAATGCCACCAGCAGCAATAACCGGAATTTTAACAGCTTCTTTAACCATAGGAATTAAAGTAAACGTGGTTGTTTCTTCACGTCCATTATGTCCACCAGCTTCAAAACCTTCACAAACCACAGCATCTACTCCTGCAAGTTCTGCCTTCAAAGCAAATTTCACAGAACTTACCACGTGAACAACTGTAATTCCTTTCTCTTTCAAAAATGCTGTCCAAGTTTTGGGGTTTCCTGCAGATGTAAATACAATTTTTACGCCTTCATCAATAATAATTTTGATAATTTTCTCAATTTGAGGATACAACATAGGCACGTTTACACCAAATGGTTTATCTGTTGCTTTTTTGCATTTCTGAATATGTTCTCTTAGAACCTCTGGATACATAGAGCCCGCACCAATTAAACCTAAGCCTCCTGAATTAGAAACAGCTGAAGCCAATCTCCAACCAGAAACCCAAATCATTCCTCCTTGAATAATGGGATATTTTATATTAAAAAGTTGTGTTATTGTATTTTGCATTATTTTTTTATCAACTTAATTATTTTTTGCTGATGACCTCTTGTTACTTTTAACAGATATAATCCATTTTCCAAATGCGATATATCTATTTCATTTGATGTTAAATTTGATATACTTAACACTTTTTTACCAAGTATATTAAACACTTCTAGTGAATATGACGAGAAATTATTATTTAAATTAACGATAGAAAAATTAGTAGTAACAGGATTTGGACTAACTTTTAAATGAGACATATTAAACTCATCTATTGAAGCTATCAATGGTAAATAGATATTTAGTGCTTTTTCAAAATCAGGAATTCCGTAACCATATTGATCTGTTGGATTTTCGAACCTATCTGCAGATTTGTATACTGATTCTTTTAAATTCATGGTAATGTAGTCGTAGTTAACTGTCGATTTTAACGTGTTATTAGAAATGCCATTTAAACAAGCTATTAAACCCGCCATAATTGGTGATGAAAACGAAGTTCCGTTAGAAGTTGAACGTTCACCTGTTGAAAAATTAATAATTGATGTACCTGCTCCTTGGCCTAAAATTTCTGGTTTTATTCTACCATCATCAGTTGGTCCAAAAGAACTAAAAGAAGCAATAGTACCCGAAGCATTTACTGCACCCACAGCAATTACAGAAGGCGCATCTGCAGGAGCCCCTATATATTTCCAAGAATCACTTCCGCTATTCCCAACAGAATTAACAACAAAGATTCCTCTTGATGCTGCAATTTCTGCACCTCTAGAAATAAATGTTGTTTTACCATCCATATCTTCGTAAGAATGACTGTAATTTGGATTATCATAAGTAGTGTAACCTAAAGAAGTATTAATTACATTAACACCTAAACTATCTGCTCTTTCTGCAGCCTCAACCCATAAAGTTTCTTCTAAAACAGTTTCTGTTTCTGCAATTTCTGATATAAATAAATAGAATTTTGCGTCTGGTGCAGTACCAACAAATTCATCCTCTAAATAACCAGCAATTGTAGATAAAACGTGCGTTCCGTGATTATTTCTTGAATAAAAATTATCATTTCTATCTGCAAAATTATATCCCCCTAAAATTTGATTGTTATCTCGTATTCTTTTAAAGGCTTCTAATGTATTAACATTGGGAAAACCAGCATCAATCACAGCAATAATTTGTCCTTCTCCAGTTAATCCTTGTTGATGTAAAACATCACCTTTTAACATTTTTATCTGATTATCTGCGCTCCCATAATTGAAATCAGTTTTATGGTTAGCAAATTTATTGAGATGATTGGGAACTATTTTTTTAATCCTCTTTTTAGCATCAGTATTTAAAGATTTATTTGCAAATTCTATATGACCAATAAATGGAAAATTTGGAGGTAAGCCATTTATTTGTGTCACAGTGCCTTGAATATGAATGGCATTTAACCATTTCGATTTCCCTAAAACAACTATATTACCTTCATTTTTTAATTGATTGTAATATGCTGTATGGATAGGCACATCTTTTTCATCCAAAGAAATATTGTGAATTTCTCTTCTTTCTAATGCTTTTGGAGATAAAATAGTTAGAGGATTTTCTAATATTGTGGCAGCACTAGGCTTATCTTTTAAGAAAACCCAAGCATCTTCTGTTTGTCCAAAAGAGCACAAAGAAATAAATAGAAATAAATATAGTAATTTTTTCATTGTACTAAAATACTAATTTAAAAACGTATAACTGTTAAGAAATTACACCAGAACCCAACAATTCATCATCTTTATACCAAGCTACAAATTGCCCCTCTTGTATGGCAGATTGTTGGTTTTCAAACTCAACATATAAACCAGAATCTACCTTATACAAGATGGCTTTTTCTAGTTGTTGCCTATATCTAATTCTAGCATCAACTTCCATTTTTTCTCCAGATTCTAATGTTAAGTCTTCACGAATCCAATGGATCTCTCCATTGGAAACAAACAAAACATTTCTATACAAACCTTTATGATTTTTACCTTCTCCTGTATAAATAACATTCTCATTTACATCAGTTTCAATTACATATAAAGCTTCTTTTGTGCCACCTACATTTAGTCCCTTTCGTTGACCTTTGGTAAAATAATGAGCGCCTTGATGTTTACCAACTACTTTTCCGTCTTTCTTGTGATAAGAAAACTTTGTTGAAAAATAATTCAACTCTGCTTCTTTATTTTCAAATTTTGGAGTTGCTTTTATATATTGATTAAAATCAGCAGGAATTTGAACAATTGCGCCTTCTTTTGGTTGTAGTTTTTGTTGTAAAAATTCTGGTAAACGAACCTTACCAATAAAACACAAACCTTGAGAATCTTTCTTTTCTGCAGTAATTAAATCTGCTTCTTTTGCAATTGCTCTAACTTCTGGTTTTGTTAATTCGCCAATTGGAAATAAAGCTTTAGTTAGCTGTTCTTGAGAAAGTTGACATAAAAAATAAGATTGATCTTTATTATTGTCTTTACCAGCCAATAATTTATATACCATTTCTCCGTTAATTTCTTGTTCTCCTTTTCTGCAATAATGACCAGTTGCTACATAATCTGCACCTAATTTTAGAGCAATGTCCATAAAAACATCGAACTTTATTTCTCGGTTACATAACACATCTGGATTTGGTGTTCTTCCCTTAGAATACTCATCAAACATATAATCTACAATACGTTCTTTGTATTGCTCACTTAAATCTACCACTTGAAAAGGAATTCCTAATTTTTCGGCAACAATCATAGCATCATTACTGTCTTCTAACCAAGGACATTCATTAGAAATTGTTACAGAATCGTCGTGCCAATTTTTCATAAAAAGACCAATGACTTCGTACCCTTGTTCTTTTAATAAATGCGCTGTTACACTAGAATCTACACCACCAGAAAGACCAACTACTACTCGTTTCATTTTTTAATTTTGAAGCTGCAAAGGTACAATTTTGATACTAATTATAGTATTGAAAAACCTGATGTGTGTATTGGTTTGAATTATAAAAGTGCTTAATTTGTAGATCTATTAAAATTAGTTCTTATTCTGTTTCGTAAAGGTTTTCTTCTTTTTAACATCTTCATCAGTAGCAATTTCTCCATCCATATAATATTCCCACTTTCCTGCTTTTTTGCCATCCTTATACATTCCTTTTTCTTTTAAATTTCCAGTCAATTCAAAATATTTAGCAAGTCCGTTTGGTTTTCCGTTATTAAAATGAACTTCTTCTATCAAAACGCCATCACTTGAATATTTTTTTGATAACCCGTTTTTTAATCCATTTTTATATGCCGTAATTTCTGTGGGCTTGCCATTTGGATAATAATTAATCAATTCGCCTTCTAATTTCCCATCACTATAAAACTCGATAGACATCAATTTAGCATCAGAAAAAAAGTATTTCCACTCGCCTACTCGTTTTTTACCGATAAAAAACCCTTTGCTTTTTAAGGTTCCTTTTAATGAATAAAAAGCCACTGAAACAGAATCATTTGTATTTGAAAAGGTTTTTATGATGGTTGGATTTCTAGAATCTGAAATATCGTAAAACCGAAATACACCAACTTCTTTTCCGTTTTTAAATTGGCCTGTATATCGAATTCTATTGTTTTTGTAGTACTTTTTCCAAACCCCAGTTCTTTGTTTATTAGCATCAAACTGATTGATTTTCTGCGCACTAAATTCTTTACTTGTAAAAAAACAAGCAAAAAACAAAAGAAGAAAACCTATTTTTTTTATATGTATCATAGCAACTATTTTAACGTAAATATACAATAAAGATTTTTTTTGAATTCTTTATTTAGTTAGTTTATAGTGAACTATCCACAGAAATAATGTAGTTATTCTTCGTTAAGTTTCTTAAATTTACGAGTGCCTTCATACAAATCGTACTTTACAAACTTACAATCTAAATCTCCATTTTTTAACGCAATTCTTTTAGATGTTCGTAAACCAACTGCTTTTAAAGCATCTGTATCTGAAGTAATTAGCCAAGCGGTAGAACCTGGATAATTGTGTTTTAAGGTATCTCCTATTTTTTTATAAAATTCGTTGGTATCTATATTTAAACGTTCTCCATAAGGTGGATTAAACAAAATAGTAGTATTCCCAAAAACTTCTTTAGTAGAATTGAAAAAATTTACATGATGCACGCCAATAAACTCATCTAAATTCGCATTTTCTACGTTCGCTTTTGCCTTTTGAACGGCTGATGGCGCCTTGTCAAAGCCCATAATTTTAAAATGTGAAGATCTAATTTTCTTTAATAAAGCATCTTGAATAATAAAGTATAATTCTTCATCATAATCTTTCCATTCTTCAAATGCAAATAACTTTCTGTTGATGTTTGCAGGAATATTATTAGCAATCATTGCGGCTTCAATTAAAATAGTACCAGAACCACACATTGGGTCTATAAAATTTTCATCACCCGTATAACCAGACAATAAAACCATACCCGCAGCCAAAACCTCATTTATAGGCGCAATATTTGTAGCTGTTCTATACCCACGTTTATGCAAAGAATCGCCTGAAGAATCTAACGAAACTGTTAACCATTCTTTTTGAATGTGAACGTGAATTTTAACATCAGGATACTTTAAATCTACATTAGGTCTTTTGTGGTATTTGTGCCTAAAATAATCTGCAATAGCATCTTTAGATTTTAAAGAAATATAGTGCGAATTAGACGTAAAGTTTTTAGAATTAACAACAGCTCCAATTGCAAAAGTACCTTCAGCATCTAAATAGTTTTCCCACTTAATTTTTTGAATGGACTCATACAAATCTTCTTCATCATAAATTTTACAAGTTTTAATTGGTTTTAAAATACGAACAGCTGTTCTTAAAGCAATATTTGCTTTATACATAAAGCCTTTATCCCCCCTAAAAGAAACACTTCTTACGCCTTCTTTTATATCTTGGGCTCCTAATATTTTAAGTTCGTTTGCTAGTACACCTTCTAAACCAAAAAGTGTGGTTGCCGTCATTTTAAAATCTTTATCCATACTCATAAAATTGACTACAAAAATACATTTTAAAAAAGGATATTTTAGAAATTGTGAATTTCATTTTTTCTAAAGTAAGATTTAGTTACTTTTACAGACTTATTTAAGATATGAAGAAAAAAGATTGGTTTACAGATTGGTTTAACACACCCTATTATCATATTTTGTATAAGAACAGAAATGATGAAGATGCGCAGTTGTTTATGAAAAACATTACTGAATTTCTTGCATTACCAAAAACCACGCATATTTTAGATTTACCTTGTGGAAAAGGGCGTCACTCTGTTTTTTTAAACTCTCTAGGCTATACAGTTACTGGTGGCGATTTAGCTGATAACAGCATAAAAATTGCCAAAAAGTTCGAAAATGATACGCTAAAATTTAAAGTGCATGACATGCGCGAACCTTTTAATAATAAATATGACGCTATTTTTAACCTCTTTACCAGTTTTGGCTATTTTGAAGATGACAAAGAAGACCTTTTAATATTAGAAAACATTAAAAATGGCTTGCATAAGCAAGGATATTTTGTCTTCGATTTTTTAAATGCGGCTTTTGTAAAAGCTACTTTAGTGCCAAATGAAACCAAAATAGTAGATCACATAACCTTTTCTATTACCAGAGAAATTACTAATGGTTTTATCATAAAAAATATTTCTTTTTTTGCTGATGATGCACAACACACTTACACGGAAAGGGTAAAGTATTTAGATATTGATAAAATGAAAGCCTATTTTTTGGCAGTTGGTTTTACAATTACAAACATTTTTGGAGACTATAAATTGAGTGAGTTCGATGCACAAACGTCGAATAGATTAATACTAGTTGCAAAATGAGTTACGTATTACTAATCATATCTGTTCTATTAGGTTCGCTCTTTGTTTTATTCTTAAAACCAAGTAAAAAATTTGTTCGTCTGTTGTTGGCTTTTTCAGGGGCGTACCTGCTATCTGTAACTATTTTACATTTGCTACCAGATGTTTATGTAGTACATACCGATGCAAAAATAGTTGGTATTTTTATTTTAACAGGTATTATTTTACAATCGGTTTTAGAATCTTTTTCTAAAGGTGCAGAACACGGGCATATACATATACATTCTGATGGAAAAGAATTCCCAACCTTGTTATTTGTGAGTTTATGCTTACATGCTTTTTCTGAAGGATTACCAATCCATAATGCAGATGACAACCTACTTTGGGCAATTGTTGTGCATAAAATTCCTATTGCAATTGTATTGACAACCTTTTTACTAAACACTAAATATGCTAAAAAAACCGTATTTACTTTTTTAATTTTCTTCGGATTAATGAGTCCGCTAGGTTTACTTTTGGGCGATAGAATTCCGTTTTTTACTACCTATAGCACAGAAATTACAGCTTTGATTATTGGAGTGTTTCTACACATTTCTACAATTATTCTTTTTGAAAGCACTGAAAACCATAAATTTAACTTACAAAAGTTTATTGCCATTCTTTTTGGGGTAATTTTGACTTTGTTTACTT
>TARA_R110002126_G_scaffold181187_2_pt1 | contig 71738 bp, 63 predicted proteins | sample TARA_R110002126 | Tara Oceans TARA_R110002126 (sample SAMEA4397536) | marine metagenome | biome: Polar Biome; feature: [DCM] deep chlorophyll maximum layer (ENVO:01000326); material: water (ENVO:00002006), including particulate matter (ENVO:01000060) such as... | depth 30 m | reverse complement strand
ACTCTAAAGTGTTTAATCCAATGAATGCATCACACCCCATATCTTATGATCATTTGTTAAATGCTAGAAGATTTAGTTCTGTAATTGTAAGAGAAGAAAACATTTATGGCAATAGAGCAATATCCGATTATGTGCGAGGTAACTCTTTGTTCCAGTTATTAGAGGCTGATAAAATTAAAGAAGATATTAGAAATAGAGAAATTGATATGTGGAATTATTAGTGAAACTCTAATTTGAAATATCATAAAACGATTGATCCAAATTAGTAAGTTGAACTAATCTCGTTGAAAAACGGGATCTCAATTTTAGTTTTTTATTGAATAAAATATGTAAGAACGTTCCAAAAATTTTTGGAACGTTTTTTTATGCCGGAATTTTATTAAAATAGAGGTATTTTTACAGAGTGAAAGTAGATTATATTATCGTTGGTTTAGGTTTGGCAGGTTTGGCTTTTGCAGAAGAAGTAATCGCTGCAAACAAAACTTTTTTAGTTTTTGAAGATGATTCTCAAACATCATCTTTAGTGGCAGGAGGTGTTTATAATCCTGTTATTTTAAAGCGATTTACTGCGGTTTGGAATGCGGCATCACAAATAGAAATTGCGTTGCCTTTTTATGAAAAACTAGAACATAAATTTAAGATCCAATTCGATGAAAAATTTGTCATCAAAAAAGTATTTAAATCCATCGAAGACCAAAACAATTGGTTTGCAGCAACAGATAAACCAATACTAGTAAATTATTTAGACTCAAAAATAGACCATCAAAAAAAAGAAGGTATACAAGCTGATTTTGGCTTTGGAAATGTAAAAGAAGCAGGTAGAATTGATACTAAAAAACTAGTAGATACGTACAGACAATATTTAAAAGGAGAAAATAAAATACAATTCGATCAATTTGAACATCAAAAAATAAAGTTCAAAGAAAATGAATTAGAATATAAAGGTATTATCGCAAACAGTATCGTGTTTTGTGAAGGTTTTGGTATGAAACAAAACTTGTTTTTTAATTATTTACCACTTAATGAAGTAAAAGGAGAGTTGATTACAATCCACGCTCCAGATTTAAATATCAACTTTTTATTAAAATCAACCTTATTTGTGCTTCCTTTAGGAGATCATTATTACAAAGTTGGCGCAACTTTTAATTGGAAAGACAAAACCTCAAATCCATCAGAAGAAGGAAAAGCCGAGTTGGTTGAAAAACTAGAAAAAGTAATTAATGTGGCTTATAAAATTATTGATCAAACTGCAGGAATACGACCAACAGTTAGAGACAGAAGACCTTTAGTGGGTAAGCACCCAGCATATCCTAATTTAGCCATTTTAAATGGTTTAGGTACAAGAGGAGTAATGATTGCACCAACAATGGCTAAGCAACTATTTAATCACTTAGAAAGTGGTAGCGAGTTAGACAAAGAAGTCGATATTAAAAGATTTGAATAGTATCAAGCTGCTTCCATTCACTTGATTCCTTATGTTCTATTGATCACTTATATCTTTCCCCTCATAACTCACGAACATATTTATCCAAAGAATTCGCGACAGTCTCAAGTTAATAGGAGCTAAAATAAAAAGTGCAGCAATAACTGAAAAGAATGATGCTAACAAATCGAACTCAAAAGCCAATTTAGTAACAACAAATACTAGAATAGAAATTGCCACAGTTATTCCGTAATTTACATACATCGCCCCATAAAAAAATGAAGGTTCAAGCATATATTTTAAATTACATTCACTACAGTTATCGTGTAATTTTGTGATTTTTGTAGGGTTAAATGTAAACCTATATTTAAAAAAATTACCCTCTTGACATTTAGGGCATTTTCCGTTTGTAATACTAAACAATTTTGTTCCTTTTTTAAACATATGAACCTTAAAATTTATATACTTTTGCAAAGGTAAATTTTTTACCTTTTTAATACTGTAACAATTATTACTTTTCATGCTAAACGTTCATAATTTAACGGTTTCCTTTATGGGAACTGATTTGTTTTCTGGAATTACTTTTAAATTAAATAAAGGAGACAGGATTGGTTTAATAGGTAAAAACGGAGCAGGAAAATCTACCTTACTAAAAGTGCTTTCTAAAGATATAGAGAGTAGTGGAGGTACTATGGCTTTTGATAAAGATGTAGAAATAGGTTTTTTACGTCAAGATATAGATTTTGTAGAAGGACGAACTATTTTAGAAGAAGCTTACCAAGCCTTTGAAGAAATTAAAGAAATTGAATTAAAACTCGATGAAATTAACGAACAATTGGCAACAAGAACTGATTACGAAAGTGATGGTTATACACAATTAATTCACGATTTAACGGATAATACAGAACGTTACGAATTGTTAGGAGGCTATAATTATCAAGGTGATACAGAAAAAATTCTACAAGGTTTAGGTTTTCAAAGAGAAGATTTCGATAAGTTAACAGATACATTTTCTGGAGGATGGAGAATGCGTATAGAATTAGCAAAACTACTTTTGCAAAATAATGATATTTTGTTGCTAGATGAGCCAACAAACCACCTAGATATCGAATCGATTATCTGGTTAGAGAATTTCTTAAAATCGTATGCTGGCGCAATTGTATTGGTTTCTCACGATAAAATGTTTTTAGATAATGTAACCAATAGAACTATTGAAATTTCTTTAGGACAAATTTACGACTATAAAAAACCATATTCTCAATTCTTATTATTAAGAGGAGAAATTAAAGAGAAACAGTTACAAGCACAAAAAAATCAAGAGAAAGAAATTAAACAAAAACAACATTTAATTAACAAATTCAAAGCCAAAGCAAGTAAGGCGTCTATGGCCCAATCTTTAATGAAACAACTGGATAAAGTTGAGTTGATTGAAGTAGATCAAGATGATAATGCAGCAATGAATGTACGTTTTGCCATATCTAAAGAACCAGGTAAAATTATTGTTGAAGCAGAAGATTTATCTAAAAGTTATGGAGATAAACATGTTTTAGAAGGTGTTGATTTATTAATAGAACGAAATAGTAAAATTGCTTTTGTTGGGCAAAACGGACAAGGAAAATCGACTTTGGCAAAAATGATGGTGGGTGAAATTCCTTTTGAAGGGCATTTAAAACTTGGTCATAATGTTGAAGTTGGGTATTTTGCTCAAAATCAATCTGAATATTTACCACCAGAGAAAACGGTGTTAGAAATTATGGAAGATGCTGCCACAGATTCTAACCGAATGCGTGTTAGAGATATGTTGGGTTCGTTTTTGTTTGGAGGAGATGCAGTAGATAAAAAAGCCAAAGTACTTTCTGGAGGAGAACGTAACAGATTAGCATTGTGTAAATTGTTATTACAACCTTTTAACGTGTTGATAATGGATGAGCCTACCAACCATTTAGACATTGCTTCAAAAACGGTTTTAAAAGAAGCGTTAAATAATTTTAACGGAACACTAATTGTCGTTTCTCACGATCGTGAATTTTTACAAGGATTAACATCTACAGTTTATGGCTTTAGAGACAAAGAAATTAAAGAATATTTAGGTGATATTGATTATTTCTTAGAGCAACACAAAATGGAAAATTTACGTGAGGCGGAAAAGAAGACAGTGGTAAAGGTAGCTAAAGATACTTCTAAAAAAGAGGCACAGCAATTATCTAGAGAACAAGAAAAAGAGTTAAAAAAGTTAAATAACAAGCTTTCTAATATAGAAACTGAAATTGCAGATTTAGAAAAAGAAATCGAAAAGATAGATTTAGAATTAGCGAAAAACTACGATGAAGTTTCTGCAAGACCTAATTTCTTTCAAAAATACAAAGTAAAAAAGGCAAAAGTAGATGCACTTATGGAAGATTGGGAAAAGGTTGAAGAGCAGATTTCTAAATTTTCTTAGTACGTTAATTTTGTTATTATGAATAACAAAAAGGGTTTCGTTTAACTATTTCATTCGCGCAATTAGTAACACCTAAATTTAAAATAGTTTTAAAGTCTTCATCGACTTTTTTTACCAAAATACCACATTAAAATTCCTCCAGTTACAAACATCCAAATGGCGTAAGCACCGATTGGTATGCCCATTTCTGGGTTATTTAAAACAGAAGCCGCAATTACTAAAGCTAAAGTGCCATTTTGTATCCCACTTTCTATAGTAATAGAAATAGCGTTTTCTTTCGTTAATTTAAATAGTTTTGCTGTAAAATAGCCTAAACTCATTGTAATAATATTTAGTAATAAGGTTACAAGTCCTGCAGATTTCATTCCACTTACTATTTTGTCAGAACTTGCTGTCATAACCGCTATAAAAACGAGTGCAAAAATTACTGTGGATGCTATTCGCATTGTTTTTTCCATTCTTTTAGCAAAGTCTTCTTTATAGCTGCGAATTATCATCCCAAATAAAATAGGAATCACCGTAATTACCATAATCTGTAAAATGGTATCTACAACTGGTAGTTTTATAGCTAAACCAGTAGCCGTACCAAAATAATCTAAAGCAAAAGATAAAATAAAAGGAATAAGTAAAATACTAATAAAACTAGCAAGTGCAGTTAAGGTTACAGAAAGCGCAATATTACCTCTACAAACTTGTGTGATTAAATTACTGGTTGGCCCTCCAGGACAAGAAGCTAAAATCAGTAAACCAACTGCCATTATAGGATCTAAATCAAACAAAATAGCCAGAATAAAACCAATAATAGGCAACAGAATAAGTTGATTGGTTAACCCAATTAAAATAGCTTTAGGGAATTTAAAAATATTTTTAAAATCGTTAGGTACTAAAGTCATACCCATACCTAGCATAATAATAGCTAATGAAATTGGTAGAAAAATTTTACTGATTATTGCAGCGATATCCATTTTTAGGTTTAATAATGATAAAAGCTAATTTCGTATTTTAATTCGAGATTATCAAGTAAAAATTCCTTATCCGATTGTTAGATTGAACGTTACATAACCTCACTTATTTGAACTATAGGCTCAATATTGGTAAAGTTAGGCAAGTCTCCCATTATTTTTGCTGCATGTGGACCAAAAGTATTTCCAAAATCTTCAACAGAATCAAAATACATAGTACCTACACTTGCAAACGGAGCTGTAGAGCCTGGAGCAACACTTCCCAAACCTTTTTCTACAGAAGCTCCTTTAAGCGCATCTCCTAATAGTTCGGTAACCATTGGCAAATGTGTATTACAATAATAGTCCATATTAAATGTTTTGTTATCGCCATTGGCATACATCACACTAACTTTGGTCATTCCTTTTTTCATTTTTATAAAATTTAGTTGTCGTACTCATTTGGCTTTTCTGATAACGCCCCGTTTTTTATGTTGGTTTCTAGACTCCATAGTTGATGATTTATAATGTAATAAAGATATACTATTTTTTTCTTTACTTAAAAGTTCATAAAAGAATAAGAAATAACTACTATTTTTGTTTTTGATGAAATATAAGAATTCCTTCTTTAGTCAAAATTTTATATCCATAAATCAACAAGTAATCCTTCCAATTTTGGAAGAGAAACAACTGGAACTCTTCATTAAAAGAGAAGATCTTATTCACCCTTTTGTGTCTGGTAATAAATTTAGAAAACTAAACTATAATCTTGCAGAAGCAAAACAGCAACAAAAACACACCTTACTTACTTTCGGGGGCGCATTTTCGAATCATATTGTGGCAACTGCTGTTGCTGGACATTTAAACGGATTTGAAACGATAGGTATTATTAGAGGCGATGAATTGGCTAGAGATTTAGATGATACCTTAAAAAACAATGCCACATTAAGAGAGGCTCATAAAAATGGAATGACTTTTGAGTTTGTTTCTAGAGAAGCCTATCGAACTAAATCGAATCCAGTATTCATCAATCAATTACATGAGAAATTTGGTGATTTTTATGCAATCCCCGAAGGAGGAACAAATGAGTTAGCCATAAAAGGTTGCGAAGAAATTTTAACTCAAGATGATGCAAAATTCGATTATATTTGTTGTGCAGTTGGCACAGGAGGTACAATTTCGGGAATCATTAATTCTGCTAAAAAACATCAAAATGTAATTGGCTTTCCTGCTTTAAAAGGTGATTTTTTACAAGATGAAATCAATCAATTTGTAGATAAAAAGAATTGGAGTTTACAAAATGAATATCATTTTGGAGGATATGCAAAATATGATGAAGCATTAATTCGTTTCATTAACAGTTTTAAAAAAGAAACTGATATTCTTGTAGATCCTATATATACAGGTAAAATGGTTTTTGGTATTTTAGATTTAGTACTAAAAAATCACTTTGAAAAAGGGAGTAAAATCTTGGCAATTCATACAGGTGGAATTCAAGGAATTGAGGGGGTTAACCAAAACTTGATAAGAAAAAATCAAACAATAATTAATACAATATGAAATTACGGATTTTACTTTTTTTATGTTCAATTTTCTTTTTAGCCAGTTGTGGTGGTAAAAAGAAGTTAGTTAATAAAAGAAAACCTAGTGTTGTAATTGTTGAGCCAGAACCTGTAAAGCTACCCTCTGTTAATGAGAAAGAACTTACTAAAAGACTAAAAAAGAAAAATCCTTCTTTAAATAAATATACGCTCGCATATATAAGAAAATATGCGCCCATTGCTGTAAAAGAAATGCATGAATATAAAATTCCTGCCAGTATTACTTTGGCGCAAGGAATTTTAGAGTCGGGAAGAGGTAGAAGTGAACTGGCTTTAAAATCGAACAATCATTTTGGAATAAAATGCCATACAGGTTGGCAAGGAGAACGTGTGTATCATGATGATGATGAAAAAGGCGAATGCTTCAGAAAATATTTGTACCCAGAAACTTCTTATCATGACCATTCATTGTTTTTAACACAAAGAAGACGTTATGCTTTTTTGTTTGACTATAATATAAAGGATTATAAAAAATGGGCGTATGGTTTGCGAAAGGCTGGCTATGCTACCGATAAAAAATATCCCGCTAAATTGTTGAAACTAATTAAAGAGTACAAATTGTATGAATTTGATAAGGTAAAAAAAGGACAATATGCTAAGGAAATTAAAAAACTGAATGATAACGAACCTGTTAAAAAACCAGCAATTGTCGAAAAACCAAAAGCCAATACGTACATCGTAAGAAAAGGAGATACGTTGTACGCAATTAGTAAAAAATTCGGCATTTCAGTTGATGCACTTAAAAAACGCAATAAACTAAAAGACAATACACTTTCTGTGGGGCAACCATTACAGATAAAGTAAATAGATTATTTTATTTGGAATTTCACATAAATAGAAGAGGTGATTTTTATTTTTTCAAATGCTACAGCCTTTTCTCTTAGGCCGCTAGATTTAACTTTTATCATTGAATAACTAGAGTTTTGATTGATGTAATTTGCATTTACAAAACTAGATTGATTGCCCGTATTTATTTCATTTACGATAAGAGGTTTACCTGTTTGTTCGCCAATTGCAGCTAATAAATAATCGGCTTTTTCTTTCGCAATTTTAATGGCTTTAATTCTGTTTTTCTTTTTGATTTCTATAATGTTAGAATGTGTAGCTTTTGTAATTTGAACATCAGAAATATGTATTTTTTTAAAACTTTCAAATACTAATTTCAACTTATCAGCGCCATTTACTTTTAAGCTATAATTGGCAATAGATAAAATTTCTTCTGTCCACCAACCTGTTTTTGCTAACACTGAATTCACATCAGAAATAAAAAGATTTTCTTTAGGAATACCAATCTTACTTAAAGCCTCTTTTAATTGATTTTCTAAAAAATCAATAGTAAGTTTTTTGCCTTTTTCTGTGCGTTCTTTAATACAGATATCCAAATAAATCTCATTAGGTGTAATTGCTGTTTCTGCAATTCCAGTTACTTCGATATAGGGTTTTTGAGGTTGTGTTTGTGCAAAAATGGTTGCTGTAAATAATAGAAGTACAATAAGATTATTTTTTTTCATTTTGTGTTTTTTAGGTGAAACAATGTTCAATATTAGAAACAACTTAATTTTTAAAAAAACGAGATTGAGTAAAGTGTCGTTTTGAATGTGTAAAAGAATACATCAATTTAGTAAAGTGTACTTTTTGTGATGTAAAACGGAAAGTATTCAAGAATAATCATTTTTTTGGATGCAATTTTGTATGTATGTTTACAGTACTAAGCCATTTTATGTTAAAAAAGACCTACTTATTATTTTCTTTTTGCTACCTGAGTTTTCTAATGACTCAGGCTCAAAATAATATAATTAGTCAAAAAGACGTTGAGTTTTCGGTAAGGATAACTATTGTTGATGAAAACAGTCAGAAAATAACAAAAGCTATTCAAATTTTTGCAGGAGGCGTTTATTACTCAAATCCAGATGTTGCAGGTAGATTTATCATTAGAGGAAAAGTAGACGATCAGATTCAAGTTTCGCATCCAGATTTCGAAACGGTTTATTATAGGTTAACTTCTAGTGAAGATATTAAAATTATTGTTGAAGATTACGCAGTAAATAAAAATAGAAAAACGGGGTATTTAAGTAAATCTAAAAGTGAAGATATGTATTTACAACATATAGATTCAGCTGATTTTTACAAAAAACTAAATATCGAAAAAAGCTTAGCTTTCATAGAAAAAGCACTTGAGAATAATCAGAATAAAAAGAGAAATGCGGCTACATATAAACTATTAGCAGATATTTATTTTTACTGGAAACAATACGATTTAGCGGTTTACAATTATAAATTATCCTATCAAATTAAAGAGAAAATAAAGATTAAAATTCTCTTAGCGAAATCATATTTGTTACTAAAAAAATATGAGGATAGTAAAATGTCATACTCAGAATTATCTGAAGAAAAATTAGCAGATTTTGAAAAAATTGAGGTTTTTGAAGGCTTAGGTGATGTAAATTTTGCTTTAAAAAACTGGAACGTTTCTAACTTAAATTATAAAAAAGCATTAAAAGTTGCGCAAGATGCAGCAGTAACTGCAAAAATTACAGATTTAAACTCTAAAATTGCAGAGGTTTACGCTGCTAAAGGACAACTCAATAAGGCAGAAAACTCATTTAATACTTCTTTAAATTTAGCTGAAAAAGAAAATCGGAATCGGGCTTTACAAGAAGAAGAAAAAGTAGCCGATTTTTACAATGCTAACAGGCGTTTTGATGATGAAATTAAGCTTAGAAAGAAGAGTTTAGCAAAAACCGAACTCAAAGATAAAAACAGTTTTGGGGCAAAAATTATTGAAGATTCCATTACATCTCAAAAAATAAATTATAAAATTGGGAATGCTTATATTCAAAAAGAAGATTATCAAAAAGCAATTCCGTTTTTAGAAAAAAGTAAACGAGATGCCAACAAAAACAAAGATATTAGTGTAGAAAAAGACGCTACTAGAAAAATTTCAGAAGCATTTGCTAATTTGGGTGAAAATGAAAAAGCCTTAGAGAATTACAAAAATTATGTGGCTTTGGTAGATTCTTTGTACATTAGAAAAGAGCAAGAAATTTATCGCGCAAAACGTTTGGCAAAAACTATTGCTGCGAATCAAAATAGAATTGCGAGCCTAGAAAAAGATAAAGAATTAACGCAGAGTAAAATTAGTTTGGCTTTTATAGATCAAAAATTATCCGAAGAAAGCAACCAAAGGCAGCGTTTAATTATATACGCTTTAGTTGGTGGTTTTCTGTTGATGAGTTTGTTAGTCTATTTTATGTTTAGAAACAATAAACAGCAAAAATTAGCGAATAATTTGCTGGCTTTAAAATCGATGCGATCTCAAATGAATCCACATTTTATCTTTAATGCATTAAATTCTGTAAACAGTTTTATAGCTGTTAATGATGAGCGAAATGCCAACAGATATTTGTCTGAATTCTCGGTTTTAATGCGTTCGGTTTTAGAAAATTCTGATGAAGATTTTATTTCGTTGACCAAAGAAATTGAGTTGCTAGAATTGTACGTAAAACTAGAACATAATAGATTTAAAGACAAGTTCGATTATCAAATTAAGGTTGATGAACGTATCGACTTAGAGCAGTTTTCAATTCCGCCAATGTTGTTGCAACCTTACATAGAAAATGCAATTTGGCACGGATTACGTTATAAAAAGGAGAAAGGGAATTTAGAAATTGGGATCAACAAAAAAGATGATGCAACCGTTTTAATTACAATCATTGATGATGGAATTGGGCGAAAAAAATCGCAAGAAGTTAAAACGAAAAACCAGCTAAAACAAAAATCAAAAGGAATGAGCACAATCAAAAACAGAATTGCTATTCTTAATGATATGTATAAAGAACGCATTGCTGTAAACGTTACTGATGCAATAGAGAATGGAGCAGGAACAAAAGTTGAATTGTTATTGAAGAGAAATTAGTTATAACACGAAGAAGCTCAGAGAAAGCGCAAAGATTCACGGTGTATTGGTGTATAAAAACTCCGAGAATCTCGGTGAATAAGCTCTAAAGAACTTTGTGAAACAACAAAAAAAAATGAAATTAAAAGCCATACTAGTAGAAGACGAACAAATTAGTAGAGATATTCTGCGAAATTATATCACTAAATATTGTCCAAATGTGCAATTATTGGGTGAAGCAGAAAATATAGATGAGGCATATGCATTAATTCAAAAACACGAATTAGATTTGGTTTTTTTAGATGTAGAAATGCCTTTTGGGAATGCTTTTGATTTGTTAGAAAAAGTAGAAAATAGAACTTTTGAAACGGTTTTTGTAACGGCTTATGATCATTATGCAATTGAAGCCTTAAACAACCATGCAAGTTATTATTTATTAAAGCCCATTTCTATTGACGAGTTGATAAAAGCGGTAAATATTGTTACCGAAATTAAAGAAAAGGAAAACCAATTACAGCATGAAGTTTTAGCACCTAAAACAAACGCCGCTAGCGGTAAAATTACGATTCCACACCAAGATGGTTTTGAAGTTTTAGATATTAAGGATATTGTTTTTTGCAAGGCAGATGACAATTATACCGAAATTCATTTGTCAAATTCTAAAAAATTGGTAAGTAAAACTTTAAAGTATTTCGAAGAAGCTTTAAAAGAATACACGTTCGCAAGAATTCATAAATCGTATTTGGTAAACGTAAATGCTATAACTAAGTACAAAAAAGGAAAAGGTGGAAGCGTTATTGTATCAAATGGAAAAGAAATTTTGGTTTCTGCTTCACAAAAAGCGAATTTGTTGTCTTATTTTCGTTAATGTAAAAACACCTTTTAAGGTCTGATATCTATAAGGTCTAAAAATTATAAAAAATGCCAATCATAAAATCCGTAAACGGAAAACACCCACAAATACCAGAAGATTGTTTTGTTGCCGAAAATGCTACCATTCTTGGTGAAGTTTCTTTAGGGAAAGAATGCTCAATTTGGTACAATGCAGTAATTCGTGGAGATGTACATTTTATCAAAATAGGAGATAAAGTAAACATTCAAGATGGTGCAGTAATTCATGCAACCTATCAAAAATCGCCAACAACAATTGGCAACAATGTGTCTATCGGTCATAATGCCATTGTACATGGATGTACAATTCACGATAATGTTTTGGTGGGTATGGGATCTATAATTATGGATGATTGTATTGTAGAAAGTAACTCAATCATTGCAGCAGGTGCTGTGGTTACTAAAAATACGATAGTAGAAAGTGGGAGTATTTATGCTGGTGTGCCGGCCAAAAAAGTAAAAGATATTTCACAAGAATTAATTTCTGGAGAAATAGATAGAATAGCCAATAATTATGTAAAATATTCAAGTTGGTTTAAAGAGTAAAAATAAGAAAGCCCAATTTCTATTAAGAAATTGGGCTTTTCAAAAAACTAATCAACCAAAATCAGTTACTAAACTATTTTTCTTCTCTAGACATTCTTCTTTTTTTCTGAGCGTCTTTTTCTTTCATTTGTTTGCCTTTTTGCATTCTTCTTTTTGCCATTTTTTCAAATTTTTCAAATTGGGTAGCATCTAAAATTTCTTTCATTTTGTTTTTAAATACAATTTGATTGTCTAATCGTTTGCTCTGCATTGCATACATTTCATCTGCTGTAGGCTTTTCTTCATTTATTCTTGCTTTTTTTCTCTTTTCCATTGCCGCTTTTCTTTCTGAAGCTTGAGCCTTAATTAAAGGTGCAATTTGATTTTGTTGTTTTTTCGATAAATCTAAAGCTAACGTCATTTTTTTTACGGCCAAATCTGCTTGCTGTTCAACAGATAATTTAGGTTTTTGATCTTTTCTTTTTTTCTGTGCTTGAGTTGTTAAAGTAAATGCGAATACTAGAACCAAAATGCTTACTATTTTTTTCATGATATAAATTTTTAATTATTTTTTATGTACACTTCTTGGACACTAAACATTTTAAAAGGTTTAAAATTGATTCGTAATTTAACATGTGTTTAACAAATTTTAGATAAAATAAAAGCCTCATTTTAAGTAATAAAACGAGGCTTTTTAAAATGATATACGCTATGCTTTAATCGGTTTTCTTATCTTTCATTTCTTCAATAATTTCAAGATAACGAGTATATTGTTCTTTATTAAGTATTTCTGAAACCTTTTTCTTTAGCGCCTTTTTTTTGTCTTTTTCTTCTTTTTTAAGTGCTTTCTTTTGGTCTTCAGATAATGTTCTACCTAATTCTTTTCTTTGTGTTTTCTCCTTTTTCTTTAGTTTTTTATATGCATTATAGGAAACAAATAATGGTTTTAGTGTTTCTTTTTGAGCAGTAGTTATTTGAATTTCGGTTGTTAATTTTTGTAAAAGCTCATTCGCTTTTTTTTCTCCAGAAATTTTTTGGCTCATACCAACAAATGAAAAAAACAATATAAATAGTAAAGAGGTAAGCGTGTTTTTCATAATTTAAACAATAAATTTGTTAAAGAATATTTTAAGTGACTATATCAAATATACAATGCAAACAATAAAAAATAAACTATTATTACTGTCTTTTTTTCCTTTTTATTTAATGGCTCAAAATTCGTCGGAAGCTGTTACTGTAAATTTAAGCAACCCCAATGCAGCAATTTATACACACATTTATTTTTTACAAGACGATTCTTATCAACCTAAAAAAGCAGCAAAAACAATTTATGGTTTGCTAGAAAAAGAAGCCATAGAAAAAGCCATAAAAATTAAAAAAGTGCTAGATGGTAAGGGGCTTTATATTGATTTTGCTAAAGTTCCAACAACGCCGAATTATAAAGATTCTATAGGCTATACTTCTTCTTACAAGTATGTTTTATTTCCTCAAAGGATGCCTAAAATATATGTACAAAAAATTGAAAACAGCTGGTATTACTCTTCAGAAACAGTGGCAAGTATAGATGCACTTTATAAAGAGGTTTTTCCTTGGTATGTGGAGAGGCTTCAGAATATGATACCTGTTTCTGGTCATAAAAAAATAATAGGTGTAGCGCTTTGGCAACTTTTAGCAGTTATTATTTTAGTAGTACTTTCCTTATTTATCTTTGTGATTTTTAAGAAAATTGCATTTTTAATATTAGAAAGAATACAACATTATATAACAAAAAGCAATAACACAAATATTGAAGTAAAAACAGTCCTTAAAAAGTTAGCGCATCCAATTAGTCTTTTGGTTGCTTTAAAGTTTATTGATATCACTTTTCCTTCTCTACAGTTTTCTTTAACTGTAAATAAATGGGTTTTTCTATCCATAAATATAGCAGAAACTGTTTTTTGGATTTATGTGTTCTTAAAACTAGTTAAGGTAATTATGCAAGTTTTTATAGAAATTACTGGAAAAACAGAAAGTAAATTAGACGATCAACTCGTACCGATATTAAATAATTTACTTACAGGAATAGTTGTAATTTTTGGGTTCTTTAAAGTGTTGCAATTGTTTGGAGTAGATACTACAACAATGTTGGCAGGAGCCACAATTGGTGGTTTGGCTTTTGCACTAGCCTCGCAAGATACCGTTAAAAACTTTATTGGTACTGTAGCTATTTTTCTAGACAAGCCTTTTCATATAGGCGATTGGATTAGCGCTGGCGAAGTTACAGGAACTGTAGAAGAAGTCGGTTTTAGATCAACTAGAATTAGAGCTGCAGATTCTACGGTTTTTCAAATTCCAAATAGTAAATTGTCAGAAATGGTCATTAATAATAGTGGTTTGCGTTTGTTTAGACGTTATAACACCAATTTAGGTTTGCGTTATGATACACCACCAGAATTAATTGAAGCCTTTGTAAACGGAGTGCGTAAAATAGTTAAAGAACATCCAGAAACAAAGTCAGATTCGTATAACGTTGAGTTTACTGGTTTTGGAGATTCGGCTCTGCTAATTATGATGAATGTATATTTTGAAAGTTTAGCTTGGGGCACAGAACAATCTTCTAAACACAGATTGCATATGGCGGTTTTAAAATTAGCAGCAGAATTGGGTGTTGAATTCGCTTTCCCATCTACAACGGTTACTATTGAGCAATTTGCGGGTAACGGTAATCTATTACCAAAATACGATACAGATAAAAAGAATATAGAAGGAGCTATAAATAAAGTCTTGACCGATTTTAAAAATGATACACCACCAGAAAATACACCCGAAAGTTAATGAAACGTTTCTTAAAATATCTTTTTAGATTTCTTTTGCTATTCATCATCGCTTTTGCAGTTTTCTTTTTTTGGGCATCTTCGCCTACTTTAAATGAAGGTGAATACGCTAAATTGATACAAGTAGATGGATTTGAAATACCTAAAAACGATTCAATTTATAGTATTGTGACTTATAATATTGGTTATTTAAGTGGCATGACGAATAACCTACCAATAGCAAAATCTAAATCATTATTTGAGGATAATTTGCAAAAAGTGATATCAGAAACGCAAAAAACAAATCCTGATATTATGGCTTTTCAAGAAATAGATTATAATGCTTCAAGAAGTTATAGCATCAATCAAGAAGAAGCAATTGCTAATCTAGGCTTTGGTTATCGTGCAAGAACTATTAATTGGGATGAAAATTATGTGCCATTTCCTTATTGGCCTTTTAGTATGCATTTTGGTAAAGTAGTTTCTGGGCAATCGATTATTAGTAAATATCCTTTAAAAAATCATCAAAGAACTGTTTTGCAGAGAGTTGAAGACGCTCCTTTTTACAGAGATGCGTTTTATCTAGAACGTTTAGCGCAAGTGGTTAAAGTGATGTTAAATGGCTATGAAGTCGTGTTAATAAATGTACATTTAGAAGCTTTTGAAAAGGAAACTAGGGCCAATCAATTTCAAGAAATTTTAACAATTTTTAATCAATATAAAAATAAGTATCCAACAATTTTGTTGGGCGATTTTAACTCAAGAGCAAGAGATGAAGCCGCCATAATTCAAAAAATGTTTACTATGGAAGGTGTTGCAAGCGCTGCGCTTAATTTAGAGAACCTAGAGAATACCTTTGATACCAAAGCGCCTTTTGAACGTATTGATTATATTTTTTATACTAAAAATTCTATTGAATATATCTCTGGAAAAGTTTTAAAAGAATTCGAACAAGCATCAGACCATTTGCCTGTTTTTATGGAGTTTAAATTGAAATAAACTATTCTTTTTCTAACGTTTTTTTAATGGATAAGCCAATAGCTTTTGCCAAAAGTGGAGGTACAGCATTGCCAATTTGTACCATTTGTTTTCCTTTTGCACCTTTAAAAATAAAATCATCAGGAAAAGATTGTAGTCTCGCCATTTCACGAACCGTAATTACTCGAGGTTTAATAGGATGAATATTTACGCCTCCGTGATTTTCTTTTATGGTACAGCTAGCCTCATTCCAAGGGCATTTTTTCCAAGAATCAGAATAGTTATCATATAAACTTTTGCCTTCTGGTACTGCAGCCAAACGTTCTTTCATTGAGTCGCTATGTTTTGTTCTAACGTGATTAAATGCGGCATCGTCTTTGAGTTCAATTAAATCTTGAATAGCCTCTTTTGTGGTAATATATGAACCAGATTCAAGTAGAGGAGAAGGATGATAATTTTCTTTTTTAATTCTGTTGGCAATAAAAATGATACGTTCTCTTTTTTGAGGCACATAGTAATCTGCAGAATTTAAAACAGTAACATTAACGGTATAACCGAGGTTTGAAATATCTGTTTTTATTTTGTCTTCAACTTTACCTTTTAGCATTGATCGTAAGCCTTTTACGTTTTCGGCAACGATAAATTGAGGTTGTAATTCTTCAATAATTTCAAGCATATCTTTGTACAAAGAATTCCGATCGTCTTCTACAATTCTGCTGCCAGACATACTAAAACCTTGGCACGGAAAACCACCAGAAAGCACTGTTAAAGGTTTCCCTTTTAGCGCTGTTTTTACCGTTTTTATAAATTTATTTTTTATAGATGAACTCGTAATATCACCTTCAATTAATTGATGTTTAAAATTGTGTCTGTATGTCATACCAGCCTCTTTAAACCAATCTAAACCACCAACTTGCTTAAAACCAGCCATTTCAAAACCTTTTGCCATTCCTCCAGCTCCACAAAATAAATCTGCTGAGGTGTATTTATTTTTCTTTGGATGGTCCCATTCTTCAGAAATATCAATCCAGTTTATTATATCTGTTTTTAAAGATTTTGGTTTTCTTTTTATCAGTGTTTTTCTGTCTTCATTTTCATAAATGGATGAATTTAAAAAGTGCTGTAATTCGCTCGCTGTAATTCTATGAACTCCACCAATTTTGTTAGAAGTTAACTTTCCAGACTGTATGTATCTTCGAATTGATTTTTGAGAAACATTTAATCTGTCGGCTACATCTTTAATACTGAGCATTTGCTTTTTAATGTCCATATTTGTCTAGTTTTGTCCAAATATAAAAATTTTAAATTAATGCACTAAGAATGACTAAAAATTAGTTTTTAGATTTTTTTAAAGGAGAATTTATCCAATAGTCATCCTTAAAGTTTATTGGAGTAATTTGAGTTTTTGAAAGTGGTAAATTTTTATTTACAAAATTTTGTTTAAGAGGTAATTTTTTATCTTCAAAAATCTCTTGTACAAAAAGCTCTCGATATTGATTTATTTTTATACTTGGTCTTTGGTCAATTTCAAAACCGCTAATGTCTTTTAAATTTTTAATATCAAAAGTAAAATAAGAAGCGTAGTTGGGGTGTTGTTTTTCTTTGTTAACGTTTATTTTTTCGATCGATTTTTTATCAATATAAACAGCTACTGTCTTCTGATCACCTCCAAAAAGACTAATGCCCGTTACTTTTAGTTTTTCTCCTTTATAGTAAATTTTAAAATTCCTTTTTACAGGTTCTAAGTAATCCATATTTATTCGTCTATTAAAAGATATTTTAAAGGTGTTATTTTTTGAGTTGAACATTGTTTTATCAACCTTAAAATAATTGCCATTTGTAGCTTCAAAAAAGTTATTAAAAGAAATATAATTCAAATACATTTTATCTCTTTTCTGCTTGTATTCTATAGTTACCGAATATTGTGGATTTTCTTTTTTTCTATAGTATAGGTTGTAATTTAATTTATGAATGGCAAAGTCGCCTTTAGAAATATAAATATGTCCGAAAGCAGAATACGCGTAGCTTGTTCTGTTTTTTAGCGAATAAAAATAGATTTTATAAAGGGCAACATCATCTAAAAAAACAACTTCCTTTACTTTAAATAGATGATTTCTTAAAAAATCTTTATTAAATACATTTGTAAACGAAAAAGACATTTTATCGTGATTTCTTAGCGCATTTGTAAGGTCTAAAATATTTAATTCGTTACCACCTAAAGGGGTTATATAAACGCTTTCAGAATACTTTTCACTCTTATTGTCATAAGGCACTGTTAGTGTAGAATCTTGTATGAAATTTGTATTCGCAGTAAAATTATATAGTAAAGTTTGATTTTTTTTGTGTGTCAATTTGTCTGTATTAAAACCATCATCAAAGGATTCTAGAATAGCCTCGTTTACATTTAAATATTCAATTTGGTTCTGATATTTTATCAATTTTTGATAAGAATTACCTACAGGTTGTTGATAATCTCTGTAATAACCAATATAAGAGTGCGATTTTGTAGGGTAATTGTATACAATATTTTCGATAGCCTTTCTAACAATTTGTTTTGCTAACAGACTCTTTTTCTGTTTAGTCGATTTAATGACCACTTCATCTAAACTACTGTTTGATGTGGGTAGATAAATGATGTTAATTTTATCGCTTTTTAAGGTTGATAGTTTTATTGTTTTGGTTTGGTATCCAATGGATGAAATTTTAATAACACCACTTTCTTTATATTTTAAAGGAATTTCAAACTGTCCGTTAAAATCTGCGTGCGTTCCTCTATTAATTCTTTTTAACATTACAGTTGCATAAACAACAGGTGTGTTGGTTATTTTGTCTATTACTTTGCAGGTAATTTTAGTGGATTTTCTTTGACTATTTACGTTGCTAATGATGAACAAAAAAATAATAAAAATTGAGAATAATTTATTCAAGGATGATCAGTTTAAGTTATAAATAAGCAAAAACCACACCAATATTGGTGTGGTTTTTATTAATAACTATTTGTTAATATAAAATTATTTAGGATCTAAAGCCATATCAATTCTAGCTACAACATCTTGCAAATGGTAACGCGAGGTAGTATTTGAAGCTCTAGAAGCTGCATTTCTAACATCTCTTCTAAGTCTGCTTAGTTCTCCTCTAGCAAAAGATTTAATATCAGATTGACTAACATTTACAGAAGCAGAGCCAAAACGACCTCTTTGATTTGGAGCTTCATTTAACAGATATGCTAAACGATCTATATGCGCTTTTTGTAAGTTTCTTCTATACGTATCGATACTTCTACCATTGTAGATTTCAGACCAAACCCCTTTTCTTAATTCAGAAAACATAGAAACTAAATTATAAGCCTCGTTTCCGTTTAAGGTTTCGTTTTCAATTATACGTGCCATTCTACTCGGAGATAAAACACCGTTTAGAGTTCTTACTTGTAATGATCTAACTTGTTCTAAAACTCCACTTGATTGAACTTTAGAGAAAAAGTCTTTATCTAACATCCAAGTTGGCGTTTTAAATAATTGATCAATAACAAATTGTAAAGATTCTTTTTGACGGGCTTTATCTACATGGGTGTAAACAGCGCCTTCTTGATCTGTTGTTTTGTAATTTTCATAGATACCACCAACATTAGAAGAAACATGGCCCATATATCTTGAAAATTGAGATACAATTTGGCCATACATAGTTTCCATTTCTTCATAAGTTTCACCTTCTTTCGTGGTCCACTTTTCTAGGTTAGGTATAATTCTCTTAAGATTTTTAATTCCATAGTCACTTGCTTTAACAGCATCATCACCTAAATCTTCTGTCTGAGAACTTGGATCTACAACACCTCTTTGCTGACGACCAAAACGATACATTGGATTTCCTGCTTTTTCTAAAATCCATTGGTTTAAAATTGGCTTTTCTTCTTCTGCAGTTTTATCTAATATTGGTCTATAACCCCAGCCGATAGAATATTTGTCATAAGGTCCAATATCTGGCATTAAAGCAACTCCTTTGTCTTCTGGTTGTGCTACATAATTAAAACGAGCATAATCCATAATAGATGGCGCCGTTCCATATTTTTTAGTAAAAGATGCAGAACGTAAAGAATCTACAGGGTAAGCTACAGAACTTCCCATGTTATGAGGTAAACCTAGTGTATGACCAACTTCATGAGAAGAAACAAAACGGATTAAACGTCCCATAGTTTCATCTTTAAATTCAATTTTTTGTGCGTCTGGATTGATTGCAGCAGTTTGTACAAAAAACCAATTTCGCAATAAACTCATAACATTATGATACCAACCTATATCGGATTCTAAAATTTCTCCTGAACGTGGATCACTAACATGAGGTCCGTATGCATTTTGAATATCAGAAGCAAAATAACGAATTACAGAATAACGAGCATCTTCTGGAGACCAATCTGGATCTTCTTCTTTTGTAGGAGCATCTTTTGCTATAATAGCATTTTTAAAACCAGCAGCTTCAAAAGCAACTTGCCAATCGTTTACTCCTTGTTTTAAGTATTTTCTCCATTTTATTGGAGTAGCAGGATCAATGTAATATACTATTTGTTTTTTGGGTTCTACTAATTCACCAGCTTTAAATTTAGCAATATCTTCATCTTTAACTTCTAATCTCCATCTGTCTAAATATCTTACCGTTTTTGCTTTTTGAGCATCTAAACCATAATCTAGTTGCCCTCTATCAAACCATCCAACGCGCTCGTCAGAATAACGTCTTTTCATTGGTGTTTTAGGAAGTAAAATCATTGAATTACTCATTTCAATAGATATAGAACCCACTGCACTATTAGAAGGCGCTTTACTTGCAAAGTATGTTTTTACATGCCTTAATTCTATGTTTGTAGGATAACTACTTACTTTTTCTACATAAGAACGTGTTTTATCTAATCGTGTAGCTCTATATCTAGTTCTAGATCTTTCATCTAATCCCATTGGCTTTACATCTTCAGTAAGAAGTTTGGTAGCATCTATAACTAAAGAAGTAGTATCTTTATTAAAAGCTTTAATAGGAAAAGAATATAAAATTGGTTCGAAATTAGAATTTACCACAGCTTGGTGAATTGGTAAAATAGTATCTGCTGAAATTCTATGTGATACCACTCTCAACAGTATATTTTTACCTTTGCGTTGCCATCTTAATACTTGTTTATTTGTGTTTTCTCCTCCATAACCAATATTGTTAGCAGTTTTAGCAATTCTAGTTACCATTAACATTTCTCTTTCTAAAAGAGAATCAGGAATTTCAAAAAGATACGCATCATCTTTTGTATGCACTTTAAATAAACCATCATCTGTTTTATGGTCTTTAGTAACTACTTTACCATAAGGTTGTATAGCTCCTTTTACCGGTTTCGGTTTTGGGGCTACTTTTTTTGGTTCTTCTTTCTTCTTCTTTTTAAAGATTTGTGCTTGCGCATCAACAGAAAAACCAAATACAAGCGCTACTATAAATAGCTGCGAAAATATTTTTTTTGTCATAATGTAATTTGAATTAGTTTTCGAAATTACGGAATCTCTAAAAGGGGAAAACTTAAATTTTTGTTAAAGAGATATGATTTTTTTTATGACAAATACATACTATTGTTGCGCTCGTTTTAATTTAGTTATAATTGATTAAGAGTTTTTTGTTATTAGAGTTTTTTAGCATCTTACATAGGAATCTTTCGTCACCTTTAATTTTTTAAGTTCGCATTGTTTCTGTATCCTCTTTTATCTTGATACCAATCCGCATAAGAATTTCCACCAGAGGTTGCCCAGTCAGCAAAGAAGTTATAGGCATCAATTATAATAACACTTTCTTTAGGTGCTTTATATTTTCCATTTATATTCATTGCCCACGGAAAACCTTGAGGAGTTTTAAAATCACCATCACTATCTTTTACTGTTGGTCCTACTTCGATAGAAGTAGTTTTTGGGTAGTATGTTGTTGGTTTATTTGGCAAGTGCACTTCTTTTTGTCTGTTTTTATTTATAATTAGAAAAGGATTAAAAGGTGCAGTTCCTAATGCCGTAGTAGTTATTGGTTCTGTAAAAATAATAGATATTGTATTGCTTAAGCCAACGTTAATGTGTGAGTTATCAAAAAACACAATTACTGCATTTGGTTGTAAACTTTCTGTTCCGTTGGCATTGTTATTAATGATTCCTTCTGTTAAATTTGCACCAGAAACACTTGAAATTGCAGAAGGTAAAACGCCTTCTAGTTCTACACCAAAACCATTTGTGAAACTTCCTCCAATAGATTCTACGATATAACTATAATCAATCTGAGTAACTTTGTTTTCTGAATTTAAAATGGTTTTAATATTGTAGCTAATTACTAAATCGTTAAAATCATAATCTCCTGAATAAGGCCATAAGTCTTCAAAGGCAATCGTAGCATTGGTAAGCTCATTTGGATAAAATATTTTATTTGTAACACTTGAACAATCTCCCGCAAGAGTTTCTGTGATTACTACATTATCAATGAAATTTCCAACACTAATACTGCCAGCGGTACTTACTGCTTCAAAAATAAAATAAGTATCATCTTGTGCAGCAGGTACTTTATAAGTTCCAGAATATTGCACCCATTCTGTGTTACCCGTTGTCATTGTAGCTTCTGTAGTTGCAGTAACTAAATTTTCTCCAATTCTTACTACTGCAGTATCTGTTCCTGCTCTTCCTCTATGCCATACAGACCAACTAATTTCTGCGCCAGGGCTTGTGCAAATACGCTGGTATAATGCAGAGTTTTGGTTTGCATTTAGTTCTGCAAAATAGGTTCCGTTTTGCGGAACTACATTATTAAAACCAGATTTCCACAATTCAATCTTACTATCTGTTGCTGTTGTAGACCAACCCTCAACATTATTTTCATCTGTTATAATATAATTGTTTGGTAGTGTTGGTCCTTCTTCGAAATTACCATTTAAAAAGAAATTATCGGTACATTCTGAACAGGCATCGTTGTTATTTTTTTTTGCTTTAGTAGTTTTTTTAGTAGCTACTGAAAAATCAATTCTATCATTTAAAATGTCAATAATTTCAGCTGAATATTCAAGACCATCTTTTCTTAAAAGATATATTTTATTGAATGTAGTCGATAGACTAAACTCGTGATTAATTAGTCCATCATAAGGTTTTCCAACATAAATTAGATTGTTTTCAGCCTCTGAAATGTTTTCAGCTTCAGAGTTGTTATTGTTTGCGTAAGCAAATACTTCGTATTTTACATGCGGCGTTGCATCACTAATTCTTAAAGTTACATTTCTTTCTGTTTCAAAATCAAATTCATTCGGAATTACTAAGTTTTCTAAATCTCGAATTGCATTTTCTGAAACTTCATCTGAATTTGTTTCTTGAACATTAACATCGTCAGGTACGCAAGAACTAAAAAAGATTAAAAAAAGTATAACAAAGTAGGAGTTAATTTGTTTCATAGTTATATTATAAAGTAAATATATTTATATCTTAAAAGCCTGCAAGATATAAATTTATGTATTTTATTTTTATAATATAAGATTATAGCGGTTTTTTCTACATTCAATTACCATTTGGTGTCGATGAATGACATTCTAAAGCAATGGCACTCGTATAAAACCTTTTTGTAATAGATTCTTTCACTTTGATTTCTATAACTTGAAAGCCTTTTTTATAGTGTCTACATAATCTAATTTTTCCCAAGTAAATGTTTCTACTGTTTCTGTAACAGTTTCTCCCATAGGATTTGAGAATGTTACCGTCTTTACTTCTGATGTTCTACCCATATGTCCGTAAGCGGCTGTTTCTGAATAAATTGGAGTTCTTAGTTTTAAACGTTGTTCTATAAAATAAGGACGCATATCAAAAATTTGTTCTACTTTTTTACTGATTTCTCCATCAGTTAAATTAACCTTTGCTGTTCCATACGTTTCAACATTTATACTTGTAGGTTTTGCAACACCAATGGCATAAGAAACTTGCACTAAAACTTCTTTACATAGGCCAGCAGCCACTAGGTTTTTTGCAATATGTCTTGTTGCATAAGCGCCAGATCTGTCTACTTTACTCGGGTCTTTTCCAGAAAATGCGCCACCTCCATGTGCTCCTTTTCCACCATAAGTATCTACAATAATTTTACGACCAGTTAAGCCTGTATCTCCATGAGGCCCGCCAATTACAAATATTCCTGTTGGATTTATGTGATAGGTAATATCATTTGTAAATAATTTCTGAATATGTGCCGGTAATTTTGCAACCACTCTAGGAATTAAAATACCAACGATATCTTTTTTAATTTTTGACAACATCACTTCTTCTGATGCATCAAAATCATCATGTTGTGTAGAAATTACAATGGCATCTATTCTTTGTGGTACATTATCATCAGAATACTCAATAGTAACCTGACTTTTAGCGTCGGGTCTTAAATAATTAATGGCTTTATTTTCTCTTCTTAATTCAGCCAATTCTTTTAATAATCTATGAGATAATTCTAAAGCCAAAGGCATATAGTTTTCTGTCTCATCGGTGGCATAACCAAACATCATTCCTTGATCTCCAGCACCTTGATCTTCTGGATTTCCTCTGTCTACACCTTGATTAATATCTGGAGATTGTTCGTGAATTGCAGATAATACTCCACAAGAATTTCCATCAAACATGTACTCGCTTTTAGTATACCCAATTTTATTGATAACATCTCTTGCGATTTTCTGAACATCTAGATAGGTATCTGATTTTACTTCGCCTGCTAAAATAACTTGGCCAGTGGTTACTAAAGTTTCACAAGCTACTTTACTAGACTTATCAAAAGCTAAAAAATTATCAATTAAAGCGTCTGAAATTTGATCTGCAACTTTATCTGGGTGACCTTCTGAAACACTTTCTGATGTAAATAAATATGACATATAAATCTTGTTTTTTTATTGTTAAAATAAAAATTGATTGCACAGTCGCTAAAAGAAGTAGATAATTACTGCTTTAGCATTTTATCCTGCACTAGTTTCAGGATCTTTGAAAAGACTATCCTAAAAGTAAGTAAAGGGTGCTGAAATACATTCGGCACGAGAGGTTGCAATCAGTTCAAATTTTTCCTCTTAATTTTGATGCAAAGTTACATTTAAAATATAAATAATAGAATTTATTGTTATAATATTTGGTTATGATATTATCAGTTAAAATATGGTATTGTCTTTTTTAATTTATTCACCTCTAAAATTACAAGTTTATAAATATCATATCTGTAATAATTTAAAATAAAGTGCTTTTTATTTGGTTTTTAATTTTTTCTGACATTATATTTGCACTCACAAAGTTCAATAACTTATTGAAATGTTATCAAGAAAGGCAGAGGGATTAGACCCATTGAAGCCTTAGCAACCCTTTTCTCGAGGAAAAGAAGGTGCTAAATTCTACTTAATTTCAGATTCATTTATCGGAAATTGGATAGATAACCAAAAAAACAAGTACATAGCTTTGTATTTGTAGATTTCTTAATAACATTTTTCTAGTAAGTACATCAATAAAAGAATTGATGCATTTGAATTAATTATTTATTAACTCAAAAAAAATAGAAAAATGAGTACACAAAAATTAGCAACAAACGTATTGCACGCAGGTCATGATGTAAAAGCAAATGGAGGCACTAGAGCAGTTCCTATTTATCAATCTACTGCCTATGTTTTTAACAATTCAGAACATGCAGCAAATCTTTTTTCATTAAAAGAATTAGGTTTTATTTATACACGTTTAAATAACCCAACAAATCAAATTCTACAAGATCGTTTAGCGGCCATAGAAGGTGGTATTGGAGCAGTAGTTTTTGCATCAGGAACAGCGGCAATTGCTACAGGTTTATTAACACTTTTAAAAGCTGGAGATCATATTGTAGCTTCAAGTAGTTTGTACGGAGGTACATACAACTTATTAAGTGTTACTTTACCAAGACTAGGCATTACAACAACGTTTGTAGATGCTTCTGACCCTGCAAATTTTGGAGCAGCAGTGCAAGAAAATACAAGAGCGTTTTTTGTAGAATCTTTAGGTAATCCTAAATTAGATGTATTAGATTTAGAAGGTATTGCAGCGCATTCTAAAAAAGCGGGAGTTCCTTTTATTGTTGATAATACTGTGGCAACACCAGCATTGTTAAATCCAATTAAACATGGAGCAGATTTAGTAATTCATTCGTTAACAAAATACATTAGTGGTCAAGGAACTTCTTTAGGAGGTGCTATTATTGATGCAGGAACATTTAATTGGGCAAATGGTAAATTTCCAGAATTTACAGAGCCTTCAGCAGGGTATCATGGTTTAAAATATTACGAAACTTTAGGTGCAGCTTCTTTTGTTTTTAAATTAATTTTAGAAGGTTTACGTGATTTTGGTGGTGCATTGAGTCCTACAAACGCATTTAATATTATTCAAGGTTTAGAAACTTTACCTATTAGAATCCAAAAACATTCAGAAAATGCGCTGGCAATTGCAGAATGGTTAGAAGAACAAGAGGAAGTGGCTTGGGTAAATTATCCAGGTTTAAAAAGCAGCAAATACAAAGAATTATCAGATAAATATTTACCTAATGGACAAAGTGGAATAGTAACCTTTGGACCAAAAGGTGGTTTTGAAGCTGCAAAAACAATTGCAGATACTACCAAATTATTCTCTTTGCTAGCTAATATTGGTGATACAAAATCATTAATTATTCATCCTTCAAGCACAACACATCAACAACTAGATGAGTTAGAGCAAGCTAGTGCAGGAGTTAGCCAAGATTTAATACGATTATCTGTTGGTATTGAAGATTTAGAGGATTTAAAAGCAGATTTAAAAGAGGCTTTTTCAAAAATATAATTAGTTTATAAACCTGCAAGGTTTTTGAAATCTTGCAGGTTTAATATCAAAAGAATAATTGAAGAATCTATTACAACATATCATCATAGAAAATTTTACCACAGAAAGTGGAACTCAATTAAATGACATTCAATTAAGTTATCAATTATTTGGTCAAGAATTGGACACAGCTCCTGTTATTTTAATAAACCATGCGCTAACTGGCAATAGTGATGTTGCAGGAGAAAATGGTTGGTGGTCTACTATTGTTGGTAAAGAAAAAGCAATAAATACAGCTGTTTACACAGTTTTATCTTTCAATATTCCAGGAAATGGTTTTGATGGTTTTTTAATAGATAATTACAAAGATTTTATTGCAAGAGATATTGCACAACTATTTTTAGAAGGATTATCAATTTTAAAAATAAAGCAATTATTTGCCCTAATTGGAGGTTCTTTAGGTGGAGGAATTGCTTGGGAAATGGTGGTGCTAAACACCCAATTAACCAAACACTTTTTACCAATAGCAACCGATTGGAAATCTACAGATTGGTTAATTGCTAATTGCCAAATTCAAGAGCAATTTTTGGTAAATTCTAGCAATCCTGTGCATGATGCAAGAATGCATGCGATGTTGTGCTACAGAACTCCAGCTTCATTTAAAGAGCGGTTTCATCGTTCTAAAAAAGAAGATTCAACCATTTTTAATGTAGAAAGTTGGTTGTTACATCATGGTAAAAAATTGCAAGAGCGTTATCAGTTGTCTTCTTATAAGTTGATGAATCAATTATTAAAAACGATTGATGTGACTAATAATGGAGAAAAAAATATTGAAATTCTAGATAAAATTGAAGCTGACATTCATATTATTGGTGTGGATTCAGATTTGTTTTTTACGGCTGAAGAAAATAGGCAAACGCATAAAAAGTTGGCATTGACAAAAGAAAATGTTACTTATAACGAAATAAATTCTGTACATGGTCATGATGCTTTTTTAATAGAATATGATCAGTTACAGAAAATTATTGAACCGATTTTCAATAAAGATTATAGAAAGCAAAAGATGAAAGTAGTTAAGTTTGGAGGTAAGTCTTTAGCCAATGGAAATGGGATTGAAAGTGCTATTGAAATTATAAAAAATAAACATAAAAATAAAGAAAAATTTACGGTTGTTGTATCTGCAAGAGGCAATGCTACCAATGATTTAGAATCTATTTTAAATAAAGCTGTTGCAAAAAAGGACTACAAAACTAAGTTTGATAAATTTAAAAAGTATCAACAAGAACCAGATTTAAAAGTGAATTTTTCTGATGAATTTACAAAACTAAACAACATTTTTGAAGGTGTTTTTCTTCTTGGAGATTACAGCCAGAAAATTAAAGATGAAGTTTTAGCGCAAGGAGAATTATTATCTGTAAAATTAGTATCCAGTTTACTAGAAAAAGAAAAAATTGCAACCCATATTACAGATGCAAGAAAACTAATTATTACTGATGAGAATTTTGGAAATGCACAACCAATTGCTGGGGTATCAAAAGAAAATGTAATTACACATTTTAAAGAAAATAAAGACGTTTTAAATATTGTAACCGGATTTATTTCTTCTAATAAATATGGAGAAACGACAACTTTAGGCAGAAATGGAAGTAATTACACAGCTGCACTATTAGCCAATTATTTAGATGCAGATGAGTTGCAAAATTATACACACGTAAACGGCATTTTTACAGCAAACCCAGATTTGGTGGCAGATGCTAAAAAAATAGAGCAATTATCTTTTTCTGAAGCAAATGAATTGGCAAATTTTGGCGCGAATATTTTGCACGCAAAAACAATGATTCCGCTTTTAGAAAAGAATATTAATCTTAGAATTTTAAATACATTTAATAGAGAAGATAAAGGAACTTTAATCACATCAGAATCATCAGCAAAAGGTATTAAATCTATTTCGACTATTGATAATGTTGCTTTGCTGAATTTTGAAGGTAGAGGTTTATTAGGTAAAGTTGGTGTAGATGCAAGAATTTTTAAAGCGTTAAGTGATAAGAATATAAATGTAAGTATCATTTCACAAGGTTCGTCAGAAAGAGGAATAGGTTTAATTATTGATGCAGATAAAGCAAAAGAGGCTATAAAAGCACTTGAAAAAGAATTCGAAAATGATTTTTATGCGCAAGATGTAAACCGTATTTCTGTTGTAGATCATGTTTCTGTAATTTCTATTATTGGGCAAGATTTAAGCGAGTTTCATCACCCTTATAATGCCTTAATTAAAAACCAAATTGTGCCAGTTTTATTCAATAATACTGTTACTGGTAAAAACGTGAGTTTGGTGGTTAAAAAAGAACAATTGTATAAAGCAGTTAACGTTATTCACGGTCAAGTTTTTGGGGTTACTAAAAAAATAAATATTGCCATTTTCGGTAAAGGTTTGGTTGGTGGTACTTTAATTGATCAAATTATAGAGAATACTCAATCAGTTTTAGAGCGTAGAAAATTACAATTAAATGTATTTTCTATTGCTAGTTCTAAAAAAGTATTTTTAAACAAAAACGGAGTTTCTAAAGATTGGAAGCAAGATTTACTAAATAAAGGTGATGAAAATACCACTGTTGAAGATGTTATCGCTTTTGCAAAAACACATCATTTTGAAAATTTAATTGCTGTTGATAATACTGCAAGCGTACATTTTGTGAGTAATTATATTCCTTTAATTGAAGCAGGTTTCGATTTGGTTTCTTGTAATAAAATCGCCAACACTTTATCTTTTGATTTTTATAAGGAATTGCGAGTAAAACTAAAAGAAAATCAAAAACAATATTTATATGAAACCAATGTTGGTGCGGGTTTACCTTTAATAGATACGATACGATTGTTGCATGAATCCGGAGAAAATATTACCAAAATTAGAGGTGTTTTTTCAGGAAGTTTAAGCTATTTGTTCAATAATTTTTCTTCTAAAAACGTTTCTTTTTCATCAATATTAAAAGAAGCGATTGATAAAGGTTTTACAGAGCCAGATTCAAGAGAAGATTTGGGTGGCAATGATGTTGCAAGAAAATTACTGATTTTAGCAAGAGAGTTAGAATTAGAAAATGAATTGGATGAAGTTATCATTAAAAATTTAATTCCAGAAAATTTAAGAACAGGCACTGCTGCCGATTTTTTAAGTAATTTAGAATTATTAAATGAAGAATATCAAACGTTAAAGGAAAGTCAGAAACCAAATCACGTTCTAAGATATATTGGAGAATTGAGCGGAGATTTATCTAAAGAAAAAGGAAATTTAGAAGTAAAATTAGTATCAACACCAACAAACACACCTTTAGGTTCTTTGCAAGGTTCAGATGCTATTTTTGAGATTTACACAGAATCTTATGGTACACAACCTATTGTAATTCAAGGAGCAGGAGCAGGAGCAAGCGTAACTGCCAGAGGCGTTTTTGGTGATATTTTAAGATTGGCGAAACATAATAATTAAAAAATAGTTGATGGTCTGTAGTTATCGGTTTGCAGTCTGAACCAAAAACTAAAAACCAAAAACCACAAACTAAAATGAGCAAACATTTCGAAACAGAAGCCATTAGAACGCAAACAGAAAGAACAAAGTTTTCTGAGCATTCTACACCTTTATATTTAACTTCAAGTTTTGTTTTTGATGATGCAGAAGAAATGCGAGCATCTTTTGCAGAAGAAAAACAGCGTAATTTATATAGCCGATTTACAAACCCGAATACAACAGAGTTTGTAGACAAAATTGTAAAGATGGAAGGTGCAGAAGCAGGTTATGCTTTTGCCACAGGAATGTCAGCAATTTTCACCTCGTTTGCAGCTTTATTAAGTGCTGGCGATCATGTAGTTTCTTGTAGATCTGTATTTGGCTCTACACACAGTATGTTTACTAAATTCTTACCAAAATGGAATATAGAAACTTCGTATTTTAAGGTTGATGAAGTAGGTATTGTTGAAAGTCTAATTAAAGAAAATACAAAAATTATTTACATAGAATCTCCAACAAATCCTGCTGTTGATATTTTAGATTTAGAGTTGATTGGTAACATCGCCAAAAAACACAATCTCATTTACATTGTTGATAATTGTTTTGCAACGCCTTATGTGCAACAGCCTATTAAATTTGGTGCAGATTTGGTCATCCATTCAGCAACAAAATTAATCGATGGTCAAGGACGCGTTTTAGGGGGCGTTACTGTTGGTAGTAAAGAATTGATGCGAGAAATCTATTTATTTGCCAGAAATACGGGGCCAGCAATGTCGCCTTTCAATGCTTGGGTTTTATCTAAAAGTTTAGAAACTTTAGCTGTAAGAGTAGAAAAACATTGTAAAAATGCAAAAAAAGTAGCAAAGTTCTTATCAAAAAATGATAACGTTCAATTGGTAAAGTATCCCTTTTTAAAATCTCATCCTCAATATGCAGTAGCTAAAAAGCAAATGAAATTAGGAGGTAATATTGTTGCTTTCGAAATTAAAGGAGGAATTGAAGCTGGTAGGAAATTTTTAGATCGTATTAAGATGTGCTCACTTTCAGCAAATTTAGGCGATACTAGAACTATTGTTACACATCCATCATCTACAACTCATGGTAGGTTATCTGAAGAAGATCGTTTAGAAGTGGGTATTACTAATGGTTTGGTACGTATTTCTGTAGGTTTAGAAAATGTAAAAGATATTATTGCTGATTTGCATCAAGCCCTAGAGGATAAGTAGCAGTAACTATAAAATTTTGGCAAGATTCAAGTTTTATAAACTTTATAGATAGTTAAATAAGAACTAATTTTTAAAAAAGTTAGTAAATTGGTTAACCAATTTTGTATTTTTACATCTTATTAGGTATATAATGAGTCACTTTATTAGATTTTTTTTTAGCATATTTTTTCTTGGTTTTGTATTCTTATCGTTTTCTTCTTGCGGATCTAAAGAGGTTGAAGAAGAAATATCAGAACTTTTAGAATTATCTAGTCTTACTGAATTTTCAGCCTATCAAGAAACGAAATCTTTAAGTATTACGTCTAATATGTATTGGTTCACAGAAACCAATGATGATTGGATAACTATTTCTCCTAGATTCGGAACTAATAGTGCAATGATAAATGTTACAGTAAATGCGAATCCAGATTATACTCAAAGAGCAAGTAATATAATCTTTAATGGTGGAACTTTATCAAAAACGATAACAATTACTCAAGCAGCTAGAGTAGAAAATAGTGGACAATTAGATCCGAATAAAGCGCCATCAGAAAATTTTGATTTATCTACTTGGAAATTAAATACACCAGACAATAATGGAAATGGTTTGTCTCAAACAATTTCTGTTTCAGAAATCAATAGTGGTTATGAAAATAGTAAATATTTCTACACAGGAGATGATGGTGGAATGGTATTTAAATGCCCTGTAGATGGTTTTAAAACCTCTGCAAATACGAGTTATACAAGAGTAGAATTGCGCGAAATGTTAAGAGGAACAAACACCAGCATAAGTACGCAAGGTGTTAATAAAAACAATTGGGTTTTTGGCACGGCACCAGCTTCTGATAAAGTTGCTGCTGCAGGTTATGATGGAGAAATGAAGGCGACACTTTCCATAAATCACGTAACTACCACAGGCAGTAGCAGTCATATTGGTAGAGTTGTTATTGGGCAAATACATGCCAATTCAGATGAACCCATTCGTATTTATTATAGAAAATTAAAAGACAATGCTTTAGGATCTATTTATTTTGCGCATGAACCTACAGATGGCAATGGAAGTGAGCAATGGTATGAAATGATTGGCTCGAGAAGTAATAGTGCGTCAAATCCTTCTGATGGAATAGCCCTTGACGAAAAATTTAGTTACACTATTCAGGTGGTTGGAGATATTTTAACAGTCACCATAAGTAGAGAAGGTAAAGATGATGTTGTGGAAACAGTTAATATGGTAAATAGTGGTTTTAATGTTGGTGGGCAATACATGTATTTTAAGGCAGGCATTTATCATTTGAATAACTCTGGAGACGATGATGATTACGCACAAGCAACTTTTTACACTTTAGAAAAAACACATACAATGAATTAATATAAAGTATTTAAAATACTTATATTAGCCTAATGCTTTCTAAAAAAACAAAATACGGAATTAAGGCACTTACTTATTTAGCAAAACAGGAATGTAAAACGCCAGTTGCCATTGCCACTATTTCTAAAAATGAAAACATTTCTTTAAAATTTTTAGAAAGCATCTTGTTAACACTTCGTAAAAACGGATTGCTAGGTTCTAAAAAAGGAAAAGGAGGTGGATATTACTTATTAAAAGATCCTAACGAAATTTTAATGACTTCGATTTATAGAATTTTAGAAGGGCCAATTTCTATGGTACCTTGTGTAAGTTTAAATTTTTATGAAAAATGTGATGATTGCCCTGATGAAAATGCTTGTGCCGTTCATAAATTGATGATTCAAGTTAGAGACAACACTTTACAAATATTTAGAAATACAACTTTGTCAGATTTAACGTTAACTGAAAAGCAATCAGAATAGAAAATAAACCTCATTTCGTTATGAAAAAACTATTCATTTTAATTGCAGTACTTTTCTTTTCTTCGGATTTTTTTAGTCAGGAAAAACAACAAAAAACAAAATTCACTAATTTTTTAGCAAATTCGTATTACAGTTTAAATTTTGGAGGAATTTTTTATCCGTTTTCAAATGATAATTTAATTGATGGTTTTGCAACAGAAACTTTTAGTAAAAATAGGTTTTCTGGCAGATTGCTTTTAGGACATAAACTAAGCGAAGATTTATCAGTACAATTTGGTACAATGAGACCCGCTTCTTGGTTTAAATATGATAATGTAAATAATATTGGCTACGAAAGAAGTGTTTGGATCAATGCTTGGTCATTATCACTAAAAAAAGATTTTAAAATTAATAAAAAGACTTCTTTTTATGCGGAAGCTGGTATTGCCAATTTAACAAGATTTGGTTTTTCGATTAATGATAAAGTAATTTATGATGATGCTCATTATGCAAGTTTAATTTATGGTTTTGGTTTACAATATCGATTATCAGACAAGTGGAGATTGTCTGCAAACGGAACATTTTTACCTAAATCAACAAAACACAATCAGCCATCTATTTCTCAAGCTTCATTAGGTTTCGAATATCATTTGCAACAAGTTGATGATAAAACTGCTGATGAATATGGAACAAACGATTACTTTTTTCCAAATAATATCTTTCAAGTCAGTTATGGAACTGGAGAAATTGGTTTTGGATTCAATCAGTTTTTTGGAATGAGCTTGCCTGTAGGTAATTTTGATAGTTTTGGAATTCCTGTTTTTTGGGTGGGCGAAGTAAAAGCACAACACGCAATATCTTTAACGTATCAAAGGCTAATTTATAGGTCAGAAAGGATTTTTTCTCTAGATTGGGGCGTAAGCGCTACTTATTTTCAATCTAGAGGCAAAACAGATGTCTTCGCATTTTCAATTTTTCCAGTACTCCGTTTTTATCTATTAAGAAAAAAAGGGTTCGATTTTTATTCAAACTATTCTATAATTGGACCAGCATATATTTCTAAAGCAGATATAGATGGTTTTGAAAGTGGCCCAAATATTACTTATCATGATACTATGGGTTTTGGTGTTTTCTTCGGTAAAGAAAGAAAATACAATTTCGAGCTGCGTATTATGCACTATTCTAATGGAAATATTTTTACTAGAAATGCCGGTGTTGCAATTCCTCTTCAATTTACGTTTGGTAAAACATTTTAATTTTGGCTTAAAAATTAATTCTTCAACTACAAGCATTTAGTAATTACATATTCTTAATAATTTTGGCTTTTTATTATTAATCTACTAAATCTATAGGGTTTAAGTAATATTCTTAAATATTTACGACTTCAATACAGAATTATGATGTATGTTTGTTTACTCTACTAAAAAGGTAGGGTAATTAAAGTGCTTAATTATTATGATTGCATATCAAATGATTTTTAGTAAACAAATAGAAAAACAAAGTTTTGATGAAGATTTGGCTTCAGAAAAACCAGTAAGAAGTATTGTAAAAGCGTTGAGTTGGAGAATTGTAGGAACCGCAGATACATTAATAGTTTCTTACATTTTAACAGGTAAAATAGCACTAGCTGCATCAATTGCATCTGTAGATTTTTTAACAAAACTAGTGTTATACTTCTTTCACGAAAGAGTTTGGAATAAAATAAAATGGGGAAAATAATGAGTGTAAATATTGTTGAAATAAATAAAGAATTGCGTTTTAAGAGTCCAGAAGAAATTATAAAGTGGGCTATTCATTTGTCAAAAAATCCTGTAATAACTACTAATTTCAGACCTTATGAAGTGGCAATTTTAAATGCGGTTACAGAGGTTGATAAAGGTATTAAGGTGATTTGGTGTGATACAGGGTATAACACAGTGCAAACTTATAAACACGCAGAAGAAATTATAGAAAAATTAGATTTAAATATCAAATTATACACTCCAAAACAGACCGTTGCGCACAGAAATGTAGTATTGGGAGTACCATCAATAGAAGACCCAAAACACACCGTTTTTACAGAACAAGTAAAATTAGAACCTTTTACGAGAGCTATGGCAGCGCATCAACCAGATGTTTGGTTTACAAATTTAAGAAAAGGACAGACCGCCTTTAGAGATAGTATTGATATTGTTTCTAGAAGTAAAGATGGTACTTTAAAAGTGAGTCCTTTTTACCATTGGTCAGATGAACAATTGAATGCTTATTTAGAAGAAAAAGGATTACCAAATGAGTTCACCTATTTTGACCCAACAAAAGTAGAAAGTAACAGAGAATGTGGTTTGCATATATAAAAAATATGATAATGAATCAAAATACAATACAAGTAGATGCTTTAGAAAGCGAAGCCATTTATATTTTTAGAGAAGTAGTAGCACAGTTTGAAAAACCAGTTTTATTATTTTCTGGAGGAAAAGATAGTATCACTTTAGTGCGTTTGGCACAAAAAGCATTCTATCCAGCAAAAATTCCTTTTCCTTTAATGCACATAGATACAGGGCATAATTTTCCTGAAACGATCGAATTTAGAGATCGTTTAACCCAAGAATTAGGGGTTGAATTAATAGTTAGAAATGTTCAAGATAATATTGATAACGGAACTGTAAAAGAAGAAACGGGTAGGTACGCAAGTAGAAATATGTTGCAAACAGAAACCTTATTAGATGCTATAGAAGAGTTCGGTTTTGATGCATGTATTGGTGGTGCAAGAAGAGACGAAGAAAAAGCAAGAGCTAAAGAAAGAATTTTTTCTGTTAGAGATGATTTTGGACAATGGGATGAAAAAAACCAACGCCCAGAAGTTTTTGATATGTTAAATGGCAAAATTGATTTAGGACAAAACGTGCGTGTTTTTCCAATTTCAAACTGGACAGAATTAGACGTTTGGTCTTATATAGAAAATGAAAAAATCGAAATTCCGTCTATTTATTTTGCGCATAAAAGAAGCACATTTGTTAGAGATAATATGATTTGGTCTGCAGATGATGCAGTGGTGTATAGAGATAAAGAAGAAGAAGTTGCAGAAAGAATGGTTCGTTTTAGAACAGTTGGCGATATGAGTTGCACAGCAGCAGTTTTGTCTGATGCAGTAGATATTGCAAAAGTTGTAGAGGAAATTAGAGATTCCTCCATTTCAGAAAGAGGTGCAAGAATAGATGATAAACGTTCTGAAGCTGCAATGGAAAAGAGAAAACAACAAGGATATTTTTAGAAAATTGTAAAACAATTTTTCGCATTTCGCTTTTGGCAATTAGCCATCAGTATAAATAAAAGAATATAAAACTCGGCGAAAAGCGAATAAGCGAAAAGCCAACAGCTAAATAAAAATGAAAGTACTAAAAATAGCAACAGCAGGAAGTGTAGATGATGGTAAAAGCACTTTAATTGGCCGTATTTTATACGATACAAAATCATTAACTGATGACAAATTAGAAGCTATAGAAGAAAAAAGTAGACAACGTGGTTTTGACTATTTAGATTTTTCTTTAGCTACTGATGGTTTAGTGGCAGAAAGAGAACAAGGAATTACAATTGATGTTGCACACATTTATTTTTCAACAAGAAAAAAGAGTTTCATTATTGCAGATACGCCTGGTCATATAGAATATACAAGAAATATGGTTACTGGTGCTTCAACTGCACAAGCATCTATTGTTTTAATTGATGCAAGAAATGGAGTTGTAGAACAAACCTATCGTCATTTTTTTATCAATAATTTATTGAGAATTAAAGACGTAGTTATTGCAGTAAATAAAATGGATTTGGTTGATTTTTCTGAAGAAAAATACAACATCATTAAAGGAGAAATTGAATATTTAGCAAGTAAAAGCGAGTATAAAGGTCAGAATTTAACATTTATTCCTTTATCAGCATTAAAAGGTGATAATGTAGTTGATAAATCTGAAAATATGGATTGGTATCAAGGAGAAACGTTAATGCATCATTTAGAAAGATTAAATACAGAAGATATTAGTGATGATTCTCAAGTACGTTTTCCTGTGCAAACAGTAATCAGACCAAAGACCTCATCGTATCACGATTTTAGAGGATATGCAGGTAAAATTTATGGTGGAGATTTTGAAATCGGAGATGAAGTTACTGTTTTGCCATCGTTAACAAAATCAAGAATTAAGAGCATCAATTTCTTTGATAAAGAGTATGCAAGAGCAAAAAAAGGAAGTTCAGTTACCATCACTTTAGAAGATAATGTAAATGTGAGTAGAGGTGATATGTTGGTAAAAGTAACTGAAGAACCAACAATTGCAAAACAACTAGAGGCAACAATTTGTTGGATGGACAAACAGCCTTTAAAAACGACACAAAAATATTATATAAAACACGGTGTAAATGATGCCCAAGCAAAAGTGACACAGTTAAATAGTATTATTAAAACTGATTTTTCTGGAATAGAAGAAAATCCATCAGAATTAGTATTAAATCAAATTGGTGATATTCAATTAAAGCTAAGTAAGCCTTTATTGTTCGATTCATATAAAGACAATAAAGCAAACGGATCTTTTATTCTTATTAATTCAAAAACAAATAATACAGTTGGTGTAGGTTTTATAAAGTAAAGCCCCTCTTTAATCCCCTAAAGGGGGAAATTAGCAAGTTTGTGAATCAAGAAATAAAAATAAGTAATTAACAATATTCTTACACCCGAGTAAGAATCCCTTCCCTTTGGGAAGGTTAGGATGGGCTTTTGAGATGAGAAGTTTTGAAACAGAAATAGAAAACCCAATTGTAGAAAAAGATATTATTGAATTGGCAGATAAAATTGCAGCATTCAATAATCTACAAATTGATGAAGAAAAATTTAGAAGTTTACGTTTAGCAAGAGGAGTTTACGGTCAGCGTCAAGCAGGTGTGCAAATGATTCGTATTAAAATACCTTACGGAAAAGTAAAAAGCAAGCAATTAAGAAGAATTGCAAAAGTTTCTGACGAATATTCAAGAGGAAGATTACACATTACCACACGTCAAGATATTCAAATTCATTATGTAGATTTAAACAGAACTCCAGAGTTGTGGGCAGAATTAGAACGTGATGATGTTACCTTACGTGAAGCGTGTGGAAACGTGGTTAGAAATGTAACTGCGTCAGAAACTGCAGGTATAGATACAGATGAACCTTTTGATGTTTCGCCTTACGCAGATGCCTTGTATAAATTCTTTTTACGTAATCCAATTTGTCAAGAAATGGGACGTAAATTTAAAGTTTCTTTTTCATCTACAGATGAAGATACAGGCTTATCTTATTTGCACGATTTAGGTTTTATTGCTAAAATAGAAAATGGAGTACGAGGTTTTAAAGTGATGGCAGCAGGAGGTTTAGGCTCTCAGCCAAGACACGCAGATGTGCTATATGATTTTTTGCCATCAGATAAAATAATTCCAGTAATGGAAGGTGTTTTAAGAATTTTTGATAGATATGGTGAGCGTAAAAGTAGGGCTAAAGCACGTATGAAATTCTTGTTAAAGGACATTGGTTTAGAGGCTTTTAAAGAGTTAATTGCACAAGAGCAAAAAGCAATTGAGTTTAAAACGGTTGTTATTGATGCTGATGCGTATGTGCCTTCAAAACCAGTTTCGATTAAAGCTCCAGAAGTTGAAATTAAAAATCATACAACATTTGATTTATGGAAATCAACAAACCTAATTCCGCAAAAACAAGAAGGATTTGTTGCGATTGGAATTAAAGTTTTATTAGGAGATTTTTATACAGATAAAGCACGTTTATTAGCAGATCTGGTTGATGAATTTGCTGCTGGAGAAATAAGATTGACTTTACGTCAGAATATTGTAATTCCTTTTGTTAAAGAAGATTTAGTACCCTATTTCTATCAAGAATTAGAAAAATTAGGTTTTGTACAAGCTGGGTATAATAAAGCAGTAGATATTACAGCTTGCCCAGGTACAGATACATGTAATTTAGGAATTGCAAGTAGTACAGGAATTGCAGAGGAGTTAGAAAGAGTTATTGCTGCAGAATATCCTCAGTATTTAGAAAACCAAGATTTGGTGATTAAAATTAGTGGCTGTATGAATGCTTGTGGGCAACACAATATGGCAAATATTGGTTTTCAAGGAATGACAGTAAGAACTAAAGATAAATTAGTTGCACCAGCATTACAGGTATTATTAGGAGGTGGTAATTTAGGTGATGGAAATGGAGTTTTTGCAGACAAAGTTGTAAAAGTACCAAGTAGAAGAGGGCCAGAAGCGTTACGTAGAATATTTAATGATTTTGAAGAAAACGCAAACGGAAAACAGTTTGTAGCCTATTATAAAGAAAAAGGAGAAAAATATTTCTATAATTTATTACAAGATTTACAAGATGTTACCAATCTTACGCAAGAAGATTTTATTGATTGGGGTGAAGAAGATAAGTATATAAAAGCAATTGGAGTTGGAGAATGTGCAGGTGTTGTTATCGATTTAATTGCAACCTTGTTTTTAGAAAGTGAAGAAAAAACTGAAAATGCAAGAGAGGCTTTTGAAAACGGAGTGTATTCTGGGGCTATTTATTATGCATATCAATCTTTAGTAAACACAGCAAAAGCAATGTTATTGGCAGAAAATAAAAAGACAAATACACATGCAAGCATAATTGCACAATTTGATGAGTTGTTTATTGCATCAGGTGAAATTGAGCTAAATACAACTTTTAGTGAGTTAATTTATCAGATTAATAAAAACGCACCTAATAAAGCTTTTTGTTCACAATATATCAACGATTCTGAAAATTTGTTGCAAAAAGTGAAAAGATTTAGAGCGCTATCTAATACTTTTGTTGAAAGCGTAATCTAAAAATTATGAAATTAAAAACTCCAAAATTAACGGTTGTAGGTGCTGGTCCTGGTGATGTAGATTTAATTACAGTAAAAGCAATTAAAGTTTTAAAAACTGCAGATGTAGTTTTATACGATGCTTTGGTAAACGAAGAATTGTTAGACTATATCAACCCAAAAGCAGAGCAAATATTTGTTGGTAAACGAAGAGGTTGTTATAAATATCAACAAGAACAAATTAATGAGTTAATTGTTGCTCGTGCTAAATCAAATGGGCATGTAGTGCGTTTAAAAGGTGGAGATCCATTTATTTTTGGACGTGGTGCAGAAGAAATGGAATATGCAGCTAATTTTGGAGTAGAAGTGGCTGTTGTACCAGGAATTTCATCATCTATGGCAGTGGCTGCAAGTCAAAATATTCCAGTAACCAAAAGAGGTAGTTCAGAGAGTTTTTGGGTAATTACAGGCACAACAAAAGAGCACAAAATATCAAACGATATCAAATTAGCAGCCCAATCTAATGCAACTGTGGTTGTTTTAATGGGGATGAGTAAATTGCCAGAAATCGTAAAGTTGTTTCAAGCAGAAGGTAAAAATAATTTACCAGTGGCCATCATTCAAAACGGAACAAGAGCTGATGAAAAAATTGGAATTGGCACTGTAGATACTATCGAAAATATTGTAGCAGAAAAAGAGTTGAAAAACCCTGCTATTATTTTGTTAGGCGAAGTTGTAAAACATCGCGCAAGCATTTTAGAATTACAAGGATTTTATGCAGATGATTTAAGAAGTTTAGCATAATGGAAAGAAATAATTTATATCCGATTTTCCTAAAATCTAAAAACCTTAATTTTTTAATTATTGGAGGAGGTTTTGTTGCAGAAGAAAAACTAACGTTTCTATTAAAATCGAGTCCAGATGCCAAAGTAACAATGGTTTCGCCAATGTTTAGAGAAGGCACTATAGCACTCGCAAAAAAAGGATGTGTAACTTTAGTTAAAGATGTATACCATAAAAAATATTTACAAGGCAGGCATATTGTTGTGGCAACAACAGATATTCCAGAAATAAATGTACAAGTTTGGGCAGATTGTAGAGCAGAAGAAAAATTGGTAAATGTAGCAGATAATCCACCTTATTGCGATTTTTATATGGGCGGAATTGTAACCAAAGGAAACGTAAAAATCGCCATTTCTACCAACGGAAAATCACCAACTACAGCCAAAAGATTACGTCAATTTTTTGAAGATGTAATACCCGATAATATAGACGATTTTGTAAAGAATTTAAACGAATACAGAAAAACCATCAAAGGAAACTTTGAAGAAAAAGTAGAAAAACTAAACGAGTTTACAAAAAGTTTAGTGGAGAAATAATATGGCTTTTAGCCTTTAGCCTTTTGCAATTAGCGAAAAGCCAAAAGCGAAAAGCCAAAAGCCAAAAGCAAAAAAAATATGATTACAACAGATATACTAATTATTGGAGCAGGACCAACAGGATTATTCACAGTATTCGAAGCAGGTTTATTAAAACTAAAATGTCATTTAATTGATGCTTTACCACAACCAGGAGGTCAATGTTCAGAGATTTATCCAAAGAAACCAATTTATGATATTCCTGCATATCCAGAAATTTTAGCAGGAGATTTAACCCATAAATTAATCGAACAAAGTAAGCAGTTCGAACCAGGTTTTACTTTAGGAGAAAGAGCAGAAACTATAGACAAACAAGAAGATGGAACCTTTATTGTAACTACTAATAAGGGCACAAAACATCACGCAAAAATTGTTGCTATTGCTGGTGGTTTAGGTTCTTTTGAACCAAGAAAACCATTGATTCCTAACATTGCAGATTTTGAAGATAAAGGTGTAGAATACATCATAAAAGAACCAGAAATCTACAGAAACAAAAAAGTAGTAATTTCTGGTGGAGGAGATTCTGCTTTAGATTGGGCAATTTTCTTGTCTGATATAGCTTCTGAAGTAACGTTAATTCACAGAAGAAACGAATTTAGAGGTGCTTTAGACTCTGTTGATAAAGTACAAGAATTAAAGAATTTAGGGAAGATAAGATTAGTAACACCAGCAGAAGTAAAAGGCATTTTAGGAAAAGAAAAAGTAACCGGAGTTGCTGTAGAAAAGAAAGGTGAAGATGGGTTTATTATAGATACAGACCATTTTATTCCACTTTTTGGTTTGTCTCCAAAACTAGGCCCAATAGGCAACTGGGGATTAGAAATTGAGAAAAACGCCATCAAAGTAAACAACGCTTTAGATTACCAAACTAACATTCCAGGAGTTTATGCAATTGGAGATGTAAACACGTATCCAGGAAAATTAAAATTGATACTATGTGGTTTTCACGAGGCAACATTAATGTGTCAAAGTGCTTATAAAAGAATTTTTCCAAATAAAAAATACGTAATGAAATACACAACAGTTGGTGGTGTAGAGGGTTTTGATGGTACAAAAAAAGAAGCGCCAAAAGCTGTCGTTAAAGCAATTCAGTAATTCAAGTTTAATCCTGCAAGAGCCTGTGCTGAATTTATTTCAGCATCTCAAAACCTTGTAGTTATATTAAAATTTATTAGAAGCTATTTCCAGCTTTCAGCACTCGCTTCACGCCCAAAAGCGTGAGAGCTCAAACAAATGCTTCAATCTGGGCTAAACTAGTTTAAAAGCTATAGTCTTACTTTTAATAAATAGCTTATTTACATTGTTAGGTTTATGTAACTTTGCAGACAATATCAATAAAAGAAAAATAGATGCAAGACATCAATATAAAAATTACTGACAGAAATGGAGTTACACACGATGTTGTAGCACCAACAGATATGGCAATGAATCTTATGGAAGTTGTACGTTCTTACGAACTAGCAGAAGAAGGAACCATTGGTATTTGTGGAGGAATGGCAATGTGTGCCTCTTGCCAATGTTATGTAAATTCTGATAACCAATTACCTGAAATGACAGATGATGAAGACGCAATGTTAGCAGAAGCATTTAATGTAGAAGATAATAGCAGACTGGGTTGTCAGATACAAATGACACCAGAAATGGATGGTTTAGAAGTTGAGTTAGCACCAGAAAGTTAGGGCTATCATGGAACAAACACAACAAATAAAACAGATAGAACAATTAGTTGGTTTTAAAAATTACAGTATGTGCTTGCGAGATGCTGTTGGAGTTTTTACAAAACAATTAATTAATAATTTGTTTGATGTAAATCATTTGTCAGAACAAGGGCCAGAGACTAGAGGACAGTTCTTGAAAATTTTAGAAAGACTGTCTGTTGAAAATAGAGAAAATTTATGGAATGATTTCGAAAACCATTTTGTAGAAATTAGACACAAATTAGATTTAGATGCAGAAGCGGCTCATAAAAACGATCCAGCAGCAAAAAGTTTAGAAGAAGTCTATTTAGCCTATCCAGGTTTTTACGCTATTGCTGTTTACAGATTAAGTCATCAATTATTGCAATTGAATATTCCTATTTTCCCGAGAATAATGAGCGAGTTTGCACACAGCACAACAGGCACAGATATTCATCCAGGAGCAGAAATAGGAGAATCGTTTTTTATAGATCACGCAACAGGTATAGTAATTGGAGAAACCACAATTATAAAAGATAATGTGCAAATTTTTCAAGGGGTAACTTTAGGCGGAATTCAAGTTAAAAAAAGTTTGGCATCCACAAAAAGACACCCAACAATAGAAAGTGGCGTAGTTATTTATGCAAATGCCACTATTTTAGGTGGTGATGTTGTTATTGGCGCAAACTCAGTAATTGGCGCAAATGTTTGTGTTACAGAATCAATTCCAGAAAATTCAGTGGTAACTGTGCAGTCAGAAAATAATATTTTTCAAAAGAGAAATTAAACTATGAAAACAAAAAGTATTATAGATTTTGTTGGGAACACACCTTTGGTAGAGTCGCAACATATTTTTAAAAAAGAGGGTGTAACTTTATTGTTGAAACTAGAAGGTCATAATCCAGGAGGAAGTGTAAAAGACAGAGCTGCTTATTATATGATTTCTGAGGCTATCAAAAGAAAAAACATAAAAAAAGGAGACACTTTAGTAGAAGCCACAAGTGGTAATACAGGTATTGCTTTGGCCTTAATGGCAAAGGTTTTAGGCGTGAATATGGTAATTACTATGCCAGAAAATTCTACTATCGAAAGAGTAAAAACAATGCGTGCTTATGGGGCAAAAGTAATTTTAACTCCAGCAGATAAAGGTATGGAAGGTGCAATTGATTATGCTTTAAAACTAAAGTATAAAAAAGGCTATTTTCGTTTAAATCAGTTTGATAATTTAGACAATCCTAAAGCACATTATAACACAACTGGGCCAGAAATTTGGAGAGATACAGAAGGGCAAGTAACTCATTTTGTATCAGCAATGGGAACTACTGGAACAATTACTGGAGTTTCAGATTTCTTAAAAAGTAAAAATGACGCTATCAAAATTATTGGTGCACAACCTAAAGATGGCGCAAGAATACCGGGAATTAGAAAATGGAAAAAAGAATATTTACCAGCCATTTTTAAAGCAAATAAAATAGATCAAATCCTAGAGGTTGGTGAAGAGGAAGCCAAAGCAATGACCATTCGTTTGGCAAGAGAAGAAGGAATCTTTTCAGGAATGAGCAGTGGAGGTTCTGTAGCAACAGCTATAAAAATTGCAAATTCAATAGACAAAGGAGTTGTGGTTGCTATTATTTGCGATAGAGGAGACCGATATCTATCTTCAGATATCTTTGAATAAATTATAAAAAGAGAGAAAAAGTTCGTTACTTTGTATCGAATTTTAGTTCATAAACTTATTGATACGTTATCACGAAAGGCAGAGGGATTAGACCCATTGAAGCCTTGGCAACCCTTTGTAAAGCAAATGCTGAATTTATTTCAGCATCTTACTAAGAAGAAGGTGCTACATTCTACGAATGTTATATTAACAAATTTAGTCCAATTGTCATTTCGAGAGCAGTCGAGAAATCTCTAATTAAACCAAAAGTTGTTAATTTAATTTCATTCGAAAGATAACAGCGAAAAACACACTTTTCCTGATGACATATTGATAAAAACTATCACACAAAATATGTCAAATATATATAAAGCTTTACAAGAACGAATCTTAGTTTTAGATGGTGCTATGGGTACTATGCTGCAGGCTTATAAATTTTCTGAAGAAGATTTTAGAGGCGAACGTTTTAAAGATTATCCAACACCTTTGCAGGGTAATAATGATTTGTTATCTATTACACAACCAGAAGCTATTAAAACGATTCACGGAAAATATTTTGAAGCAGGAGCAGATATCATAGAAACCAACACTTTTTCTGGAACTACAATTGCAATGGCAGATTATCAACTAGAAGATTTGGTATATGAATTAAATTATCAATCCGCAAAAATAGCCAAAGAAGTTGCTGACGAATTTACTGCTAGAGAACCTCATAAACCACGTTTTGTTGCAGGTTCTATTGGGCCAACAAACAGAACAGCAAGTATGTCTCCAGATGTAAATGATCCAGGATATAGAGCTGTAACTTTTGAGGATTTAAGAGTTGCTTACAAGCAACAAACAGAAGCTTTAGTTGATGGTGGAGCAGATTTACTATTAGTAGAAACGGTATTTGATACATTAAACGCAAAAGCGGCTTTATTTGCCATAGAAGAGGTAAAAGAAGAACGAAATATTAATATTCCAGTAATGTTAAGTGGTACAATTACAGATGCTTCAGGACGAACTTTGTCAGGGCAAACAGCAGAAGCTTTTTTAATTTCGGTTTCTCATATCCCACTTCTTTCAGTTGGATTTAATTGTGCTTTAGGAGCCAATTTGTTACAACCACATTTAGAGGCCATTGCAAATAAAACTGATTTTGCAATTTCTGCACATCCAAATGCAGGATTGCCAAATGCTTTCGGAGAATATGATGAAACTCCAGAAGAAATGGGCGAGCAAATTGAAGAATATTTAAAGAAAAATTTAATCAATATTATTGGTGGATGTTGTGGTACAAGTCCAGAACATATTAGGGTAATTGCTAACATTGCAGCAAAATATAAACCAAGACTCCATCCAGAAGTTGTTTATGAATAGTATTGAATTATGATTTTAGAAGTAGCCATATTACATATAAAAGAAGGGTTTTCAGAAGCTTTTGAAATCAATTTTCAAAAAGCAGAAAGTATTATTTCTTCTATGAAAGGATATCTTTCGCATCAACTTAAAAAATGTGTTGAGCAAGAAGATAAATACATCTTATTAGTAAATTGGCAAACAATAGAAGACCACGAAATTGGATTTAGAAAATCTGATAAATATCAAGAATGGAAAAAATTATTACATCATTTTTACGAACCTTTTCCAACAGTAGAACATTATAAATAATGAAAGTAAAACAAACTAAATATATGCATTTGTCTGGTTTAGAACCTTTGGTTTTAAATGAGAATAGCAATTTTATAAATGTTGGAGAACGAACAAATGTTGCAGGATCAAAAAAATTCTTACGTTTAATTAAAGAAGAAAAATTTGATGAAGCTTTAGATGTAGCAAGACATCAAGTAGATGGTGGAGCCCAAATTATCGATATTAATTTTGATGATGGTTTAATTGATGGAAAAGAAGCAATGGTTCGTTTTCTGAACTTAATTGCAGCAGAACCAGATATTTGCAGAGTGCCAATTATGATTGATAGTTCTAAATGGGAAATCATTGAAGCAGGTTTGCAAGTTGTACAAGGAAAATGTGTCGTAAACTCAATTTCATTAAAAGAAGGCGAAGAAAAATTTATCTGGGAAGCAAAACGTATAAAACGTTATGGAGCTGCTGTAATTATTATGGCTTTTGATGAAGTGGGTCAAGCTGATAATTACGAGCGTAGAATAGAAATTGCAAAACGTTCTTATGATGTTTTAGTAAATAAAGTTGGTTTTGCTTCAGAAGATATTATTTTCGATTTAAACATATTTCCTGTAGCAACAGGAATGGATGAACACAGAAGAAATGCCATCGATTTTATTGAAGCAACCAAATGGGTTAGAGAAAATTTACCCAATGTTTCTGTAAGTGGAGGTGTTAGTAACGTGTCCTTTTCTTTTAGAGGTAATAATGGAGTTCGTGAAGCAATGCATTCTGTATTTCTGTACCACGCCATTCAGGCTGGTATGAATATCGGAATTGTAAATCCTGCAATGCTAGAGATCTATGACGATATTCCTAAAGATTTATTAGAACACGTAGAAGATGTAATTCTTGATCGAAGAGAAGATGCAACAGAACGTTTATTAGATTTTGCAGAAACTGTAAAAGGTTCTAAAGTTGGTAAAACTGTGGATTTATCTTGGAGAGAAAATCCGCTGCAAGATAGAATTACACACGCTTTGGTAAAAGGAATGGATGCTTTTATTATTGAAGATGTAGAACAGGCAAGACAAGAAGCAGAAAAACCAATCGAAGTTATTGAAGGTAATTTAATGATTGGTATGAATGTGGTTGGAGATTTATTTGGTGCAGGAAAAATGTTCTTGCCACAAGTAGTAAAATCTGCACGTGTAATGAAAAAAGCGGTTTCGTATCTGAATCCTTTTATAGAGGAGGCAAAAAAAGCCCCTAAATCCCCAAAGGGGACTTTGCATTGGAAAACTGCAGATCCATTGAATTACAGTCTACTTCTCGAGCATTCTAAGAAAATGCGAAATCAACCTACAGAAGCTGAAAGTCTTTTATGGAATGTTTTAAGTAATAAAAAGCTAAAGGGTTATAAGTTTAGAAGACAACATATTATTGGTAACTATATTGCTGACTTTATTTGTTTAAAAACAAATTTGATTGTGGAGGTAGATGGATCAATACATCAATTACCAGAAAATAAAGTTTCAGATAAAGAAAGAACAGAATGGTTGCAAGAGGAAGGTTATCGAGTTGTTCGATTTACAAATAATGAAGTACTTTCTGATTTAGATAAGGTTTTAGAAGAAATAAAACAAGAGTTGGAAATCCCCCCTTTGGGGGCTAGGGGGCCAGTTGGTAAAATTTTAATGGCAACGGTAAAAGGTGATGTGCATGATATTGGTAAAAATATTGTAAGTGTTGTTTTAGCCTGTAACAATTATGAAATTGTAGATTTAGGAGTGATGGTTCCACCAGAAAAAATCATTCAAACTGCGATTGATGAAAGGGTTGATGCAATTGGTTTAAGCGGATTAATTACACCTTCTTTAGATGAAATGGTGTATTTGGCGAAAGAAATGCAACGTCAAAATTTTGAAGTTCCATTGTTAATTGGTGGTGCAACAACATCTAAAGCACATACAGCTGTTAAGATTGATACGCAATATAAAAATGCAGTTGTTCACGTAAATGATGCATCTAGAGCAGTAACTGTTGTTGGAGATTTATTAAATAAAAAATCAAGTCATTTATACACTGCAAAATTGAAAAAAGATTATGATGAATTCAGAACCAAGTTTTTAAAACGAGGTAAAGAAAAGTCATACATTTCAATTAAAGAAGCACGAAAAAGAAAATATAAAATTGATTGGAAAACCTCTGAAATTGTAAAACCAAATGAGTTAGGTATTCAAATTTTAGAACAATTAAGCTTAAAAGAATTAGTGCCATTTATAGATTGGAGTCCGTTTTTTAGAAGTTGGGATTTACACGGAAAATATCCAGACATTTTAACAGACGAGGTTGTTGGAGAACAAGCCACAGAGCTTTTTGAAGATGCACAAAAAATGCTGAAAGAAATTACCGCAAAACAGTTGTTAAAACCAAAAGCTATTTTTGGTTTGTTTGAAGCAAATTCTAATAATGAAGATGATATTTTAATCCAGAAAAAAGGAAATGAAGTTGCTGTTTTTAGGACTTTAAGACAGCAATTAAAGAAAAGAGAAGGCATACCTAATATTGCTTTATCAGATTTTATTGCGCCAAAAGAAACGAATAGAACAGATTATATGGGGGCTTTTTGTGTGGCTATTTTTGGAGCCCAAGAATTAGCAGACAGTTATAAAGCGAAAGAAGATGATTATAATGCAATTATGGCGCAGGCTATTGCAGACAGATTTGCAGAAGCTTTAGCAGAATATTTGCACAAACAAATAAGAATTAAACATTGGGGTTATGATGCAGATGAAGGTTTAACAAATGATGATTTAATTAAAGAAAGCTATAAAGGAATTCGTCCTGCACCAGGTTATCCTGCGTGTCCAGATCATTTAGAAAAAGAAACCATTTGGGATTTATTAAAAGTAGAAGAAAATATTGGAGTTACTTTAACTGAAAGCTTGGCAATGTGGCCAGCAGCAGCAGTATCAGGATATTATTTTGCAAACAAAGAAGCAAAATATTTTGGTTTAGGTAAAATTACGGATGACCAAGTAACTGATTATTCAGCAAGAAAAGGAATAACAAAAGAAAAAGCAAGAAAGTGGTTGCATCCAACACTTGCAGAAGAATAAAAAAAGCCCATTTTAATCTTCCCAAAGGGAAGAAACATTCTTGAGTGAGTTTGTTTGTGGAAATAAAGTAAAATATACGCAACAGTTTCCCTCCTTTGGAGGGATTAAGGGAGGCTTTTGCGTTAGCGATTGAAACGACATCCTTTTTTATTTTTCTTAAAAAAGATATAGTGAAAAGCGCGACCTTTTTAGGAAACGCCCAAATAAAATAAATTAATAACATAAAATACCCACAACAGTTTCTCTCCTTTGGAGGGATAAAGGGAGGCCATTATGAAGATTACAGAACACATTAAAAAAGCAGACGGAAAAACGTTATTTTCTTTTGAAATTATTCCGCCAAAAAAAGGAAATAGTATTCAGGAATTATACAATAATATAGATCCTTTGATGGAGTTTAATCCGCCATTTATAGACGTTACAACATCGAGAGAAGAGTATGTTTATATTGATAAAGATGGATTGTTAGACCGTAAAATTACCAGAATGCGACCAGGAACTGTGGGGATTTGCGCTGCAATAAAGCATAAATACGATGTAGATACTGTACCTCACGTGCTATGTGGAGGTTTTACAAAAGAAGAAACCGAGTATGTTTTGGTAGATTGTCATTATTTAGGAATTGATAACGTAATGGCGTTAAGAGGAGATGCTATGAGTCATCAAAAGTATTTTGAGGCGTCTAAAGGTGGTCATCAATACGCAGCAGGTTTAGTATCTCAAATTAAAAATTTGAATTGTGGTAAATATTTACATGATGTAATCGAATCTGATAATTGTGCAGATTTTTGTATTGGTGTTGCAGGATATCCAGAAAAACATTTAGAAGCACCTTCTTTACAAACCGATTTAAAACGTTTGAAAGAAAAAGTAGATGCTGGTGCAGATTATGTGGTTACCCAAATGTTTTTTGACAATCAAAAGTATTTTGCTTTTGTTGATGCTGCAAAAAAAGCTGGGATAAACGTACCTATTATACCAGGAATTAAACCTTTGGCAGTAAAACGTCATTTGCAATTATTGCCTCAAGTTTTTAGGATCGATTTGCCGGAAAATTTAATTAATGAAGTAGAGAGGTGTAAGACAAATAAAGACGTTCGCCAGGTTGGTATTGAGTTTGCGATACAACAATCTAAAGAATTACTCGCAGCAGGTGTACCTGTACTACACTATTATTCTATGGGTAAAAGTGATAATATTCACGCTATTGCATCTGAGTTATTTTAGATATTAGCATAAGTACAATTGATACATAAATAGTAAAAAGCAATTTTTTTGAAATATTGAAGCTAAATAAAATCATTACTTTTGTTTATAGAATGTATGAAACAATCAATTAAATAGATATAAAATGGCATTAGAAATAACAGACGCAAATTTTGACGAAGTAGTATTACAATCAGATAAACCAGTATTAGTAGATTTTTGGGCTGCTTGGTGTGGACCTTGTAGAATGGTTGGGCCAATAGTAGATGAAATTCACGCTGAATATGATGGTAAAGCTATTGTAGGTAAAGTTGATGTTGATGCAAACCAAGAATTTGCGGCCAAATATGGTGTAAGAAATATACCAACCGTGTTAATCTTTAAAAATGGTGAAGTGGTAGACAAACAAGTTGGTGTAGCTCCGAAAAATGTATATACAGGAAAAATTGATGCTGCTATGTGAGCAAAATTAATATTTATATTTTAAAAAGGTTTGACTAACGTCAAACCTTTTTTTTTTGAACGATTGATACGTTTTTAGAATAGAAAAATGCAATAAAATTAGATGCTTTTGACCCTTCTTGGTTTTTTTGATATTTGAATTCAATAAACTTTATTTTATCGATTTAGTTATTTTTTTGAATTATTTTTTTAAATATTTAATTTTTTAATATTTTTTTTGTGATTATTTAAAAAAATAACTATACATTAACAATACATTTTTATAAGTCGAACTTATTTTAAATTGTTTTTTTTTAACATTTGTCCCTGTATAGGCTTATATAAAGGGTGTTTTAAAGTATGAATATTATTATCTCTTTTCTGTATGTATCGTGTAGTGTTGTTGCAATACTATGATTTTAAAAAAAAAGAATAAATTGTAAACCAATAATAAATTCCTCCATATATAAAACCATTTTTGTTTTAGGACGAATGGTGTTTATTTAATTTAACTAATTAAACAAGGGTATTTATGATTAATTATAGTTTTACCGTTTTACTATCAATACTTGGTTCTTTTGTCTTAGTTACCTTACTTATTCCTAAGATTTCTTTGGTAGTTACAAGTCGTAATTTGATTCATAGTCCGAATCAAAGAAGTTCTCATGTCAATTCTATTCCTACTATGGCAGGTGTTGCTTTTTTTTTAACAATTATTTTTATGCTAGTTGTTTTAAAAGAATGGGATATGAATAATATAACGGCCAATTTAACAGCGTCTTTAGGATTATTATTTGGAATTGGTTTAAAAGATGATTTAATCATTTCAACAGCTAGAGCAAAAATAGGAGGTCAGGTAATTGCTATTTTACTAGTGGTATTTTGTGAATCTTTTAAAATTAGTTCTTTACACGGTTTTTTAGGATTGTATGAAATTCCTCAAATACTATCTTATATATCAATTATTATGTTGATTCTTGTAATTATAAATTCGTATAATTTAATTGATGGAATTGATGGTTTAGCGGCAATTATGGGAATTGTTGTTCTAAGCATTTTAGGTTTTGTGTTTTATACATTAGGATTAAATTTTTATTTTCTATTCAGTTTATGTTTAATAGGTGTTTTATTAGCATACTTGCGCTATAATTTGTCTAATACAAAAAAAGTATTTATGGGTGATACAGGTTCTTTGATTATCGGCTTTTGTATTGGTTTTCTTTTTCTTAGATTTTTATCTTTAGACCCTAACTTACTTGTGCAAAATAATTTTAAACCCGAAAATAGTCTGATACTGGTCGTCGCTGTGTTTTTTATTCCATTATTTGATACATTTAGAATTATATTAGTCAGACTTTTAAATAAGAAAGGTATTTTTAAACCCGATAATAATCATATACATCATATTTTGATAAATTCAGGACTAACTCATTTTAAATCTAGTTTGTTTTTAAGTTTTTTAAACTTATTAATCGCTGTTGTTTTAATTAAACTATCAAGTTATTTAAGTAGTTTTTGGATGCTGTTTATCATTTTTGTTTGTACACTTATACTTTTAAGAGTTTTTTATTTACTTAAAAAAAATATAGGTAAAGGGAATAGCTCTAGACATTTAAGCACAGTTATTCTATCAATATTTTAAACACAAAATAAAATAGATAATTAAAAGAATTATTCAAAATTATTAATAGTAAACAAAAAAAATTGTTTTAAAACTTAAAAAAATGCTAGATAACAAATCAGTATTAATAACAGGAGGAACGGGTTCTCTTGGCAAAGCATTAACCAATCACATATTAACTAAATGGCCGAATCTTAAAAGGTTAGTTATCTTTTCAAGAGATGAGCAAAAACAATATCAAATGGCTCAAGATTATCCTGTGGCTAAATTTCCGCAAGTGCGCTTTTTTATTGGTGATGTCAGAGATAGAGAAAGATTGATTAGGGCTTTTAATGGAATTGATTATGTAATTCATGCTGCTGCTATGAAGCATGTTCATATAGCAGAGTATAATCCTGATGAATGCGTGAAAACAAATGTTGGCGGAGCTGAAAATGTAATTCAAGCCGCACTTCAAACGAAAGTACAGCATGTTGTTGCTTTATCCACAGATAAAGCATGCGCTCCAATAAATTTATATGGAGCTACAAAACTGACTTCAGATAAATTATTTGTTGCTGCCAATAATATTAGAGGAAAGCATAACATTAAATTTTCTGTAGTGAGGTATGGAAACGTGATGGGCTCTAATGGATCTGTAATTCCTTTTTTTCTTAAAAAAAGAGCAGAAGGAATATTGCCTATAACTGTGAAAGAAATGACACGATTTAATATCTCCCTTCAAGGCGGAGTAGATATGGTTCTTCATGCTTTAAGGACAGCTTGGGGAGGTGAAATTTTTATTCCTAAAATTCCATCGTATAGAATTACAGATGTTGCGGAAGCCATAGGTCCTAATTGTGAACAAAAAGTTGTGGGAATTAGACCTGGAGAAAAAATTCATGAAGAAATGATTACTTCATCTGATTCTTTTTTTACTTATGATTTAGATCGATATTATGTGATACTTCCGCAAACACCATTTTGGAATTTAAATGATTTTATTTCAAATTTTAAAGCTAAATTAGTGCCTAGTGGATTTGCATATAACTCAGGAACCAATTTAGAATGGGAAACAATTGATTCTTTACGTTCTTTAATCAAGGAACATGTAGATACTAATTTTTCAATTTAATATATGAAAGCAATTCCTTACGGAAGACAGCATATTACTGAAGAGGATATTAAGGCTGTTGTAGAAACATTGCAATCGGATTATTTAACTCAAGGACCAAAAATTGCAGAGTTTGAAGTAGCTTTTGCCAACTATGTAGGTAGTACTTATGCAGTAGCTTTGGCCAATGGAACAGCGGCACTGCATTTATGTGCTATGGCTCTGGGTGTTAAACAAGGAGATAAAGTTATTACAACTCCAATAACCTTTGCAGCTTCTGCCAATTGTATTCGATATTGTGGTGGAGAAGTGGTGTTTTCTGATATTGATCCCACTACTTATTTATTAGATATTCATAAAGTGAGAGTACTTTTAGAGAGTGCTCCTAAAGGAACATACAAAGGTATTATTCCTGTTGATTTTGCTGGGCGTGTAAATAATTTAGAAGAATTTAGAGCTCTTGCAGATGAATTTGATCTCTGGATGATTGAAGATGCTTGTCATGCACCAGGAGGTTTTTTTGTTGATAGTAACAATGAAACTCAAACCTCAGGAAATGGAAATTTTGCGGAGTTAGCCATTTTTTCATTTCATCCTGTAAAACATATAGCATCAGGTGAGGGGGGTATGATTACCACAAATGATGAAGCTTTGTACCAAAAATTACTGCAATTAAGAACACACGGAATTGTAAAGAACGAAGATTTGTATACAAATTCTATAGAATTGGCTGGTGGTTTAAACGAGTATCCTGGATGGTATATGGAAATGCAAGACCTAGGATACAACTATCGCATTACTGATTTCCAAGCAGCTTTAGGTTTAAGTCAACTTTCAAGAGCTAGCGAAGGGATTAAAGTTAGAAGAAAGATTGCTGCAGCATATTTTAATGCATTTAAAAATAAACCTTTTATTAAAGGGCAATCTTCCGTAGTTGAAGGGCATGCGTATCATCTATATGTAATAGAAGTAGAAGACAGATTGGGATTGTACAACTATTTACGAAGTAAAAACATTTATGCACAAATCCATTATATACCTTGTCATTTAATGCCATATTATAGAGAACTGGGTTGGAAAGAAGGCGATTTTATACATGCGGAAAATTATTATAAGCATTGTATTAGTTTGCCAATGTACCCTACATTGACGAATGAAGAACAACAGTATGTAATTAAAGAGATAAATACTTTTTACAATGATATTTGAAATAGAAAAAGGAGATGTACTCAAAGGTTTAATACGTCAATTGAATTCATTTTTTAGTACATCAACTATTGAAAATGACCTCATATTTTCGCTAAGTGAAAAGGTATTTAATCGTTGTGAATTTAATTTTTCAAAAAATATAAACAAATATTATTCAAAGTCAGGAGAGGCTTATTTTAATCCTTATCACTCAGGGCAATACACTGTTTTTTTATATTTTTTTTCAAATACTATTTTTAAAGAACAAAAAGATTGTTTGCAATTAGCAAATAAAATATATTATTTAAATAGAATTATGAATGCTTGCGATTTGTTTTATGAAGTAGCATTGCCTGAAATTTTTATGCTAGACCATCCTTTAGGCTCTGTAATTGGAAGAGGAAAAATTGGTAATTATTTTGCCTTCAGTCAAAATTGTACAGTAGGCAATAACAACAATATTTTTCCAGTAATAGGGGAGCATGTAAAGATGTCTGCAAATTCAGTGATACTAGGAAATTCAAATATTGGCAACAATGTAATTTTAGGAGCAGGAGCCTGTGTAAAAGATGAAAATATACCAGAAAATTCATTAGTTTTTGGAAACTCACCAAACCTTATAATTAAAAAGAAAAATTAAATAAATGTCAAGCTTAGCAATTATTCCAGCTCGCGGAGGTAGCAAACGAATTCCTAAAAAAAACATAAAATCCTTTTTAGGAAAACCTATAATCGCTTACTCTATAGAAGCTGCTTTAGAATCGAAATTATTTGATGAAATTATGGTTTCTACAGACGATCATGAAATTGCTGAAATCGCCATTTCATATGGAGTAAAAGTGCCGTTTTTAAGAAGTGAAAAAAATGCAGATGATTATGCGACCACTTTTGATGTAATACAAGAAGTTGTTTCAAGATATCAAACATCAAACAAAATATTCAACAATATTTGTTGTATATATGCCTGTGCCCCATTTGTAACAAAACAGAAATTATCTGAGGCTTTTGATTTGTTTCAAAAGGAAAAATTTGATAGTGTATTGCCAACTACTGCTTTTGGATTTCCTATACAAAGAGCATTTAAAATTGATAAGAAAAGTAAAACTTCTTTTTTTTATCCTGAATTTGCCTTAACCAGATCGCAAGATTTAGAATTGAGTTATCATGATGTTGGTCAGTTTTATTGGATGAATACATTGAAATGTTTACAAAAGAAAGCGGTGATAACAGATAATACAGGAACTGTCGTTGTATCAGAATTAGAAGCGCAAGATATTGATACAGAGTTAGATTGGAAATTAGCCGAATTAAAATATGAACTCATACAAAGCATTACATAATCAAAAACATACAAATGGAAATTTTGTTATTATTCCCGTTCGTTACCAAGATCGTATGGATATTTTAAAATGGAGAAATGAACAAATTTATCATTTAAGGCAACATAAACCATTAACAAAAAAAGATCAAGACAACTATTTTAATACAGTAGTTAATAAACTTTTTGATACCTTACAACCAAGTCAATTATTGTTTTCATATATGGAAAATGATATATGTGTTGGATACGGAGGCTTGGTTCATATCAATTGGATTGATAAAAATGCAGAAATCTCATTTATTATGGATACTGAATTAGAGAAAAGTTACTTTGCAAAACATTGGTCTAATTTTTTAGAACTTTTAGAAAAAGTAGCTTTTCAAGAATTAAATTTTCATAAAATTTTCACTTACGCATTTGATTTAAGACCGCATTTGTATCCAATTCTTGAAAGTAAAGGTTTTAGTAGAGAAGCAACTTTAAAAGAACATTGTTTTTTTAATGGAAAATACAAGGATGTTATAATTCATAGAAAGTTGAACAGCCGCGATAGGAGTTTATAGAGCATGAAAAAACTAGTTATTATAACAGGGGCTAATAGAGGTTTAGGAAAAGCATTTCTTGATGTTTTAATGACAATTGACGATTGTTTTATTATTTCATTGTCAAGAAGTGTAAGTAAGGATGAACTAGAGTATTCATTAGAAAAATTCCAGTATATAAAAACTGATTTATCTAAAAATGATATTCATAATAGTTTAAAAATTTTAAAAAACACAATTTCAAATGAAGCAATTTATTTTATAAACAATGCAAGTTTAATTGAGCCGATTGTTAAAATTGAAGATTTAGATGAAGCATCTATAGAAGATATTCTTTTAGTAAATATAAAATCAACGATGTTAATTACCGCGTTTTTATTAAAAAACTTTTATTCAAATCAATTAACATTTGTAAATATTAGTTCTGGTGCAGCAAATAGACCCATTAGTAATTGGTCATTGTACTGCTCTTCAAAAGCATCAATACAAATGTTTTTTAAAGTAGCTGAACGAGAATATGAGCAACATCGTTTTTTTAGTATTGATCCTGGCGTAATGAATACCAATATGCAAGAAAGTATAAGAGAAAGTGATTTTCCAGATGTTGAAAATTTTAAAGAGTTAGAAAAAGAAGGCAAATTAGAAAACCCGATTGATGTCGCTAAAGATATTTTAAAAACAATGCAAATCATCCAATGAAAATAGCAGTCATTTCTGATATTCATGGTAATTATGATGCTCTTAATGCAGTTTTAAGTGAGGCAACATCAAAAAATGTTGAACACTTACTGGTTTTAGGAGACATAGTTGGCTATTATTATCATCCAGATAAGATTTTGAATGCTTTATCAGAATGGAGTTTCGACTTGATTAAAGGCAATCATGAATATATTTTAGAAGATATTATTGCAAATCCTTCATTGTCAGATTCAATTAGGCTGAAATATGGTAGTGGTCATTATGCAGCAATCGAAAAATTATCAAAGCGACAATTGGATTTTTTAAAGAATTTATCAGATACAAAATCCGTGAAATTTAATAATACATCTTTGTTAATGTCCCATGGAAGTCCATGGTCAAATGATTTTTATATCTATCCAGATTGTAAAAAAGAAGTAATAGAAAAATGTGATTCTGAAACGCATGATTTTGTGTTAATTGGTCATTCGCATTATCAATTTGTAATCAAAAATAAAAACAGTATTTTGATGAATCCGGGTTCTGTAGGACAATCTAGACAAAAAGGAGGAAAAGCATTTTGGGCGTTAATTGATACTGAAAATAAATGTTTGCAAATGCTGTCAACAAATTATAATGTTGAAAATTTAATGGAAGAAGTACGCAAGAAAGATTCGGATATTAGCTATTTGATAAAAGTTTTAACAAGAAATTAAAAAAGTATGAGTACAACCTTTAATATATTAGTAACGGGCAGTGGTGGAGATATTGGACAAAGTATTGGAAAAATACTTTTAAAGTCTGCCTTAACCAAGAACTTATTTGGAATTGATATTTCTGATAAAAATGCAGCGCAATTTATTTATCCTAATTTTTCTGTTGGATTACCATGTACGCATCCAGAGTATTTAAAAAATTTAAAAGCATTTATAGAGAATAACGATATTGATATTATCATTCCTATGGCAGAGCCAGAATTACGTTATTTTTCTAAACAAAAAATAGTAGATAAAATAGGGAAAGCTAAAATGATAACAGCTTCGTCATTAGCATTAGAAGTTGGTTTTGATAAATACAAAACAGCTCAGTTTTTAGAGACAGAAGGTTTTCCTTTTCCGAAAACAATTTTAGCTAAAGGTATAAAAGAAATCAAGTCTTTTCCGGTAATTTTAAAGTCGAGAAAAGGCTCTGGCAGCAAAGATATTTATAAGTTAGATACGTTTGATGAATTTTTATTTTATACCAAAAATAATAAGCAAAACTATATCGTTCAAGAATTTATAACTGATCGTGTCGGAGAATTTACCTGTGGCTTATTTAGAACTAGTGAGGGTAAAATACGATCTTTAATTTTTAAAAGAGAACTTCATGAAGGAGGCCATAGTGGATATGGGGAAGTGGTTGAAAACCCCATAATTTCTCATTTATTGGAGACAATTGCAGTAAAACTAGATGTAAGAGGTAGTATTAATGTACAATTAAGAATTAAGGATAATGTCCCCATTATATTTGAAATAAACCCACGATTTTCAAGTACAGTTTTATTTAGACATCTTTTAGGTTTTAAAGATTTAGAGTGGTCTATACAAGATGTTTTAAAACAAGAAATATCTACCTATACAAAACCAAAAGTTGGTACGCGTTTTTATAAAGGTTTTGAAGAATACATTTCCTAATTATGAAGCTGACAAATATAATAGTATCTGAAAAAAAATGGAATCAAAATTTGATTGTTACTTTAAAAAATCAACACAAAAATGTCAATTGGATATTAATTGATAATAAGAATGATTTTAAGACCACTTTTTTAAGTACCTTAAAAATCAATAAAATATTTGTTCCACATTGGTCTTATTTTATTCCAGAAGACATTTATGAGAATTATGAATGTATTGTTTTTCATATGACAGATTTGCCTTATGGTAGAGGAGGTAGTCCTCTTCAAAATCTCATTGCACGAGGTCATACTGAAACCAAAATTTCAGCAATACGAGTGGTTAAAGAGTTGGACGCAGGTCCTATTTATTTAAAAAACGATTTATCTCTAATAGGTACAGCAAACGAAATTTTCAATAAGGCCAATGGAATTATTGAAGTTATGATATCAGAAATAATATCTAATGATCTACAACCAAAAGAACAAGAAGGGCAAGTAGTGAATTTTCAAAGGCGTAAGCCAGAACAAGGCAATATGCATACAGTAGGAGATGTGAAAAAAGCATATGATTATATTAGAATGCTGGATGCTGATGGCTATCCTTCGGCTTTTTTGGATACAGCTACTTTAAAATTTGAATTTACAAAAGCAAACTATAACACAGATAAAAATACAATGACAGCACATGTTAGAATATCTAAGAAATAAAATAATTATGATTGTAGTGGCACATCCTGACGATGAATTATTAGGTTTAGGAGCAACGATGCATCGATTAATTGTAGAGTATAATGTAAAAACACATGTTGTAATTCTTGGTGAAGGAATCACTTCTCGCTCTGATAAAAGAGATTTGGAACTTTGGGATGCTGAATTAGCAACACATCGAGAAAATATTAAAAACGCTCAAATAGCAATTGGATTCCATAATACAAGTATTTTTGACTTTCCAGATAATAGATTCGATACAGTTGCTTTATTAGATATTATTAAGGTTATAGAAGAAGAGAAAAATAAGTTTCAGCCAGAAGTTATATTTACCCATCACGGAGGTGATGTAAATATAGATCATCAAAGAACATTTGAAGCTGTAATGACTGCATGCAGACCTATGCAAGAAGAAAAAGTAAAAACAATTATTACTTTTGAAACACCTTCTGGAACGGAGTGGAGATCACCCTCAGATCCGCACCATTTTTTACCAAATTTATTTTTTAGTGTATCTCAGAAAAATTTAGATGCTAAAATAAAAGGTATGGAGAGTTATGAGTTTGAACGTAGGGCATATCCACATCCAAGATCACCAGAAGCATTAAAAATTCAAGCTCAAAGATGGGGAGTAGCTATTGGCACTAATTTGGCAGAAGCCTTTTGTTTAGTAAGAAGTATAAATTAAACTTTAGAATGAAAATAGAACATATAGAAATCAATGAGAATTCGCCTGTATTTATTATAGCAGAACTTTCAGCGAATCATAATGGAAGTCTTGAGACAGCAATTGAAACTGTTAAGGCCGCAAAAAGAGCAGGAGCAGATTGTATAAAACTACAAACCTACACTGCTGATACAATGACAATTGCATCAGATAAAGATGATTTTATTGTAAAGGGTACTATTTGGGAAAATCAGAATTTACACGAGTTATACCAAAAAGCATATACACCTTGGGAGTGGCAAGAAGAATTGATGCAAGTTGCAAAACAAGAGGGTTTGGTTTGTTTTTCGTCTCCATTTGATCCAACCTCTGTAGAATTTTTAGAAACATTGAAAGTGCCAGCTTATAAAATAGCGTCATTTGAAATTACAGATATTCCTTTGATAGAACTAGTAGCATCCAAGGGGAAACCGATAATTATATCTACAGGAATTGCAGAACAAGAAGATATAGAATTGGCTTTAGACGCTTGTAAAAGAATGGGAAATGACAATATTGCTTTACTAAAATGTACATCTAGCTACCCTGCTCCTATAGAAGAAGCTAATATGTGTATGATAAAAGATTTGGCCAATCGTTACGGAGTTATTAGCGGCTTGTCTGATCATACGATGGGAAGCACTGTGCCTATTGTAGCAACTGCATTAGGAGCTAAAATTATTGAAAAGCATTTTATATTAGATCGCTCTATTGGCGGGCCAGATGCCTCTTTTTCTATGAATGAACAAGAATTTACAGCTATGGTAAAAGCGGTAAGAGAGGCAGAAAATGCTATTGGCGTTGTAGACTATAAGCTAACTGATAAACAACGAAAAGGTAGAGACTTTTGTAGATCTTTATATGTTGTAGAGGATATAAATACAGGTGGTATTCTTACAGAAAAAAATATAAGATCTATAAGACCAGGTTTTGGAATGCATCCAAAACATTATAAAAAGATTCTGGGAAAGAGAGTTGCAAGTAGTTTGCAAAAAGGAGACCCTTTGCTTTTTAATTCAATAATACATAATGAGTAAATTATTTAAGATTTTAAAAACTGCTCTAAAAAATAAAGTTATTTTATTTATTATTAGTCGTTATGCAACTTATTTTATTCATTTTATAAATTCACTATTTATAGCTGTATATTTAGGGCCATATTATCTTGGTATTTGGGGTTTTATCACATTAGCTACTTCTTACTTAAACCACATTAATTTTGGTATCGTTAATTCTGTCACGGCCATTATTTCAGTGCACAAAAGAAAACAATTTTATGTAGAAAAAACAATCGGTGCTTCAATAGTAATGCTAATAATATTATCTTCTTTGGGATCTGTTTTTTTTCTTATTAATTGGTTCTTTGATATTAATTTAGGAGCAAAATATGAGTTTAATACATACTCACTAGCCGTTTTGTTGATAGGTATTCTAGCACATTTTAATAATCTTTTGAGCAGTATATTTAGAGTTTATGGAAGACTTTTTGAGATTGCTTTTCAACAAACTGTTTTTCCTATTTTAACAATGATAGCCATTATATTTTTTAAAAAAAGTGATTTGATTTGGGCCTTAGTATCAGCTAATTTTTTAGCTTTTTTATTATCTTTTATCCTATATGTAATTAAAAGTCCGGTTAAATTAAAGATGGTATTTAATTTAAGTTTATTTAAGAATATTCAAATAAAGGGTTGGCATCTATTTGTTTACAATACTTCTTTTTTCTTTATTGTTATTTCTACACGTTCTCTTGTGAGTGGATATTACAGTATTGAAGAGTTTGGCTATTTTACATTTGCTTATACACTGTCAAACATAATGCTTCTTTTATTGCAAGCTTTCTCATATTTAATTTTCCCGAAATTATTAAATCGTTTTTCATCTTCAAGCAATCGTCAAAACACAGAAATTTTAGGAAAGGTAAGAGATGCTTATGTTACAACTTCACATTTATTAATACATATAGCAATATTATTTTTTCCTTTATTTTTAGTGCTTTTTCCAAGTTACGAAATTGCTTCTGAAGCTTTTAAATTAATTGCTTTATCTATTGTTTTATATACAAATTCATTTGGTTATTCTGGTTTACTGATTGCTAAAGGATATGAAAAAAAATTGGGTAGAGCTGCTTTTTCAGCACTTATGATAAACGTATTTTTAGCTTTTATTTTAATAAAATTACTGCAAGTACCTTTTACTCTCGTAATAATGTCAACGATGGTAAGTTATTTTATCTATGTTTTCATAATTGTTTATTTGGGGCGAAAAATGCTAAACTTAAAAACTTCAATAAAGAATGTTCTAAAGGATATTTATCCTTTACGTTTGTTTATCCCTTACTTTTTAAGTCTATGTTTTGTGCTTTTTTCTTTTTCATATATGTATTTTGTAATTCCACTGCTATTATTTTTAATTTTTAATTTTAGGGTATTATTAAGCTTAGAAAAGATTATAAAATCTATTGTTTCTAACCCTAATGTTATTAATATTTAGTCTTAAAATATGTTTGGAAAAAGAGAAATAGTAGCAATGTCTGTTGTAAATTTTATAGATAACTGTAGACGTGATATTCAGTTTTATATGAAATGGATTGTAAATAAAGACTTAAGGAAAGAAATGATTAGAAATAGAACTTTGAAAAACCTGTATAAAGGTAAAAAGTGTTTCATTGTTGGTAATGGTCCCTCACTAAAGCATCACGATTTAAGTAAATTAACTAATGAATATGTGTTTACTGTAAATAATATGATTGCAACCGATTATTTTAAAACACTAAAACCAAATTTTCATTTGTTTTTGGATCCAGCCTTTTTTGATGTTTTTTTCCATATAGACCCCAAAAATATTGAAGAAAAAGAGAAAATGAATTCTATACGCAGATCATTGGGACGAGACCCAAATATGATTTATTTTAGTTCTTTTCGTTTAAAATCAACTTTTACGAAATTATTTTCAAAACTTAACTCACATTATTTATTTAATAACAAAATTTTCTCACCTCATTTAAAAAAAACATCAGAAATTAGTCGTAATACACCTGCTTTTCAAAATGTTATTATTTATGCTATTAATATTGCACTTTATATGGGTTTTAAAGAAATTTATCTTTTAGGAGTCGATATGACTGGATTTTTAGAATATTATGAATACAATAAATTAAATGATCAATGGGGGCATTTTTATGATAAATCTCAAGAAGATCAAGAGAAGTTGATGAACTTCATGAATAAAAATAATATAGATAATGAATTTAATTTGAAAAATTTGGGAAAAACATTTCAACAATTCAAAACAATTCAAAATTATGCATTAAGAAAAAAAGTAAAGTTATTTAATGCTTCAAATCAAGGTGCCTTGGATGTAATTCCAAGGGTAGATTATGAGAAAATATTTAGTAAAGAATCTGTTTAAACTTTTAATACTTATAACCATAGATGATCGCATCAACAGATAAAACTAATGTCTTAAGTCATTTTGTAGGATTGTTATTCGTTATTATGGCATTTAGCGATGTTTTGCAATCTCGAGAGGTAATCGTTACTGGTGCACTATTAAGTATTGGTGCTTTCATACTTTGTTTTCCTATAAAGGATAAAAATAGGTATTCAGAATCTATGATTTTTATTCTTTTCTTAATTATTACCACGATAACAAATCTTTTTTTCACTAAAAATAATTTTGGAGGTTCTGTGATATTATTAGGAAGTTTATTTTTGTCATTCACCTATTTTCATCTTAATAAGAAAACTTTAACGCTAGGAATTTTTGCTGGCTATTTAGTTACCCTTTTATTTATTAGTTACCACTTGTTTTTTTTAGAAACTTCTGCTAATCTTATATACGAAGGATTAAGCCGAAATCATGCTGGATTTGCAATTATTTTTTGGACCATATTTTTACTGTTTCATTTAAAAGTTACTTATAACCGTTTTCCAATTATACTACCATTTATTACTTTGATAATTGCGTATTTTTTGTTTGGTAGAACAAGTATAGTCGTTAGTGCACTTACATTACTAGTTGTTTTCTTTTATAAATTTAAGAACAGAAAAACCCGAATAATCGCAATTTTAGTATTTTTAATATCTAACTATTATTTATTGTTAAAATTTGGAGATTTACTAACAGAGGAAACTAACTTTGGGGAAGGTCTTGAAACTTCTCGTTGGAAATTGTGGAGAATATATATGGAGACTATTGATAGTATTAATTTTTTTACAGGAGTTGATGTCACAAAAATTAAAGAGTATAATATATATGGTGGTAATCCTCATAATGCATTTCTTAAATTTCATTCTCGCACTGGAATAGGAGGTTTGGTTTTTGTAGCTCTTTTGTTTGTTTCTCTTCTAAATTATTTAAAAACAAAGCAGTATTATATATTCTGGTTGCTAATGCTTTTAATACTAAGAGCTTTCTTTGATAGCGACATTCTTATAGGTAATTTTGATTTTATATTTTTTATAGTAACCTTTTATTGGATAAAAAAGTATTAATATGGCTTTAGATTTTTCTATTATAACGGTTTCTTACAACAGTGAAAAGACCATTGAAAGAACTATAAAATCAGTTTTAAAACAAACTCATAAGAACTTCGAGTATATAATTATTGATGGAGGCTCTTCTGATAAAACGAATGATATAATAAATCAATACAAAAACAGGTTTAAAAATAATATAAGGCACGTGTCTGAGGCAGATAAAGGTATTTATGATGCTATGAACAAAGGAATTGCTTTATCAAGAGGTAAAATAATAGGATTATTAAATTCTGATGACTATTACTTTGATACCACTTTATCGAATATATTTGAATCATATTTGATTACTGATAGGAAATCGGTAATTACAGGAAATATGGTATTTAAAAGTAGTTCTGGCGAGCAATTGTTAAAAAACAGTGAAAAAAGACTAAAACTTAAATTTAAGTATTTTAAAAATGGAGTGCGTCATCCTGCAACCTTTGTTCCCAAAATAATTTATAACGAAGTTGGGCTATTCAATTTAGATTTCAAAATTGCATCCGATGCAGAGTTAATGTTTAGAATTTTTAGATCTAACTATTCTTTTGTATTTATAGATAAACCTTTAATAACGATGTCTGATGGTGGAATTTCAAATTCTAAAGGAATTGTTAAGCAAACAGTATTGGAGAAAAAGTATTTATTAGCATTGTATTGTCCTAACTTGTTTTTAAGATTTTTCTTTATGACGGAAACTAGATTAAGATTTAAGTTGAAAGAACTGGCAGGTAGTTTAACAAATATATACAGGAGAATTGAGAACAAATGACCTTTATAAAACCTTAATTTTAAAGAAGTAAAACCTATAAATAAATGTACCATTTAAAAGAAAAAATAAAAGAGCAAGCATCAAATACTTCATTAGGTATTTTATTATATGCTAAAATTAGGAGAATTTTTGAAAAAATTGAATTGTTTAAATACAGTGATGAGGTTTCTTTGAAAAAAAGTTATAAAATTAGGTTCGGGCAAGAGATTGATTTAGTCAATCCAAAAACATATACAGAAAAACTTCAGTGGCTTAAATTATTCTATAGAGATCCTAAAATACCAATTTGTACAGACAAATACGAAGTTCACGAATATCTAGATAAACTAGGTTATAAATATCTATTAAATGATATATTAGGTGTCTATGAGAATGCCAATGAAATAGATTTTGATACTTTACCAGATCGTTTTGTAGCAAAAACTACCCATGGAAGTAACTGGAATTTAATTTGTAAAAATAAAAACGATTTAGACTGGAAAAAATGGAAAAAGATTATGAATTCTTGGTTAAAACTCAATATATATGTTTTTGGAAGAGAATGGAATTATGAAGATCTTACACCAAGAATCATAATTGAAAAACTAATTGACCATGAGCCATTAATTGATTATAAATTTATGTGCTTTAACGGAGAGCCAAAATTTTTACAAATCAACAATGATTACGAAGGTGAACATTATGTCGATTTTTATGATATTAATTGGAATAAAGTAGATTTTACATATAAAAATTATAAACAATCAAACCGAGTTTTACCCCAACCTCAATTATTTGAGGAAATGAAGGAACTTGCAAAAAAAATGAGTGCTCCTTTCCCATATGTCAGAGTAGATTTTTATAATCCTCCAAATAAGATTATTTTCGGAGAGTTAACTTTTTTTCCTGGTAGTGGTTTACTTCCTCTTGTACCAGTAAAAAATAAGTATGATGAATTGTTAGGTTCGCAAATTTATCTTCCGAAGCCGAATCATAATTTAGATTTATTCAAAAAATATGCGCCAAAATAAAATTATGAAAATTAAACCGAGAGTAAGTGTCATTATGGCTGTATATAATGCGGACATATATTTAGAAGAATCTATAAAAAGTATATTAAATCAGTCTTTTGCTGATTTTGAATTTTTAATTGTTGATGACTGTTCTAAAGATGATTCTCCTAATACTCTAAAAGCTTTTTCACTGATAGATTCAAGGATAAAAGTATATACAAATAAAGAAAATCTAGGTTTAACAAAAAACCTTAATAAGCTTATTCAAATATCTAAAGGTGAATATATTGCAAGAATGGATGCAGACGATGTTTCGCTTCCTGAGCGCTTTAAGGAACAAGTTGAATACTTTGAAAGTCATTCTGATATTGATATTATAGGAACTTTTTCTAGAAATATTTCTAATTCAGGAGTAGTTATTGGTCATCGAAAAGTTCCAGTTACACATTCAGAAATTTTAAAGTTGTTACCCAAGTTAAACCCAATGTCCCATCCAACGGTTATGTTTAAGGCTTCTTCAATAAGACAAGTTGGAGGTTATGATGAAAGGTATAGAACTTCGCAAGATTTTCATTTATGGTTTAAGGCAATAGGAAATGGTTTAAAAATAAATAATATACCAAAAGTTTTGTTTGAATATAGAATGAACGATAGTTATGTTTCTAGAAAATCTTTTAAATACAGACTTAATGAATTTAAAATTAAACTGGATGGTTACAAATTAATAAATCACCCATGGTATAAGTATCATCAGGCATTAATTTCATTAGTTTTAGCAATTATACCACCTTTTTTATTCTCTCAATTAAAAAAATTAGATCCTCGATAAAATAAAAAAAAGAAACAAAAATGAAAAAAGTAACACTTATTGGCGCGTCTGGTTTTGTTGGAACACGTTTGGCAAATATTACCAAAACGAATTTTGAACTTAAAAATATTGATAAAAATCAAAGTAGTTTTCATCCAGAAATAACAACAATTGCAGATGTGAGGAGAAAAGAGCAATTAGTTAAAGAGTTAGCAGCACAAGATTACGTTGTACTGCTAGCAGCTGAGCATCGTGATGATGTTAATCCAACTTCGCTTTACTATGATGTTAATGTGCAAGGCACAAAAAATGTATTAGATGCTATGGATGAAAACGGTGTTAAAAAAATAATTTTTATGAGCACGGTCGCAGTTTATGGATTAAATAGAAAAAATCCAAATGAGCAGGAGGCTGTAAAACCATTTAATCATTATGGAAAAAGTAAATGGCAAGCAGAAGAGGTGCTGCGTAAATGGTATCAAAAAGACAAAAAAAACCGTTCTCTAACTATAATTCGACCAACTGTAATTTTTGGTGAAAGAAACCGCGGTAATGTTTATAATCTTCTAAAACAAATTGCTTCTGGAAAGTTTCTAATGGTTGGTAAAGGGGTGAATTTTAAATCGATGGCTTATGTTGGTAATGTTGCTGCTTTTATAAAATATTTATTAGAAAAAGATAATTTCGGTTATCAATTATATAATTATACAGATAAAGATGATTTAAATATGAATAATTTAGTAACTCAAGTAGAAATTAGTTTAAAGAAAAAAGTACCTGCTATTCATTTTCCATATTGGTTAGGGATGATTGGCGGTTACGGTTTTGATTTATTAAGTAAAGTAACTGGCAAAAAATTTGATGTAAGTTCTGTGAGAGTGAAAAAATTCTGTGCTACTACACAATTTGACTCAACCAAAGTACATAATTCTGGCTTTGAAGCTCAATACAGTTTATCTGAGGCACTTGATAGAACATTGAAATTTGAGTTTGTAAACACTAAAAAAGATGATATTACATTTATTAGTGAATAAGTTAATATTTAATAAAAAATAAGAATGAAAATACTTGTAACAGGAGCAGCAGGGTTTATAGGGTTCCATATAATTGAAGCTTTATTAAAGCAAGGAGAGGATGTAGTGGGGATTGATAATATAAGTGATTATTATGATGTAAATTTAAAATATGCTCGTTTATCGGAATCAGGAATAAATCTAAAAAAAGTAAATATTAAATCTACTAATGAAGAAGATAAATTGGAGATTATTTCTAGTTCAAAATACAAGAATTATCGTTTTTTAAAGCTCGACCTAGTTAATTTAAAGGGGTTAGAACAGTTATTTGAAAAAGAAAAATTCAATTACGTTATTAATTTGGCGGCACAAGCAGGTGTGCGATATTCAATGGAAAATCCTCATCCTTATATTCAATCAAATATTGTCGGTTTTTTGAATATTCTAGAATGCTGCAGATCGCAAAAGATAGATCATTTAATTTATGCATCAAGTTCTTCTGTCTATGGCAATAGAAGTAAAGTTCCATTTTCTGAAAACGAAAAAGTTGATAACCCAGTAAGTTTATACGCCGCAACAAAGAAAAGTAATGAGTTGATGGCGCATAGTTACACCCACTTATATGATTTACCAACTACAGGAGTTCGTTTTTTTACAGTTTATGGACCCTGGTGCAGACCAGACATGGCACCAATGCTTTTCGCTGATGCAATCAGTAAAGGGAAACCCATCAACATATTCAACAATGGAAAATTGCAAAGAGATTTTACTTATATTGATGACATTGTAGAAGGTGTAGTAGGTTTATTAACAAAATTAAAAGGAGATGAAAAACCAGAAGCTGAAATATTTAATATAGGGAATTCTAATCCAATAAAATTAATGGATTTTATTGATAATTTAGAAAAAGAAATGGATAGAAAGGCAGATAAAAATTTCATGCCTATGCAAGATGGTGACGTTAAAGTAACTTATGCTGATGTTTCCAAATTAAGTAAAGCAACAGGATATCAGCCAAAAACTCATTTAAAAATTGGCTTAAAAAAGTTTGTAAGCTGGTATAAATCATATTATAATTATTAGTAGTTTCTATTTTATCAAATAGTATTTTAAAGCCAATCATTTATCTTAGATTTGAAAAAAATTCTAGTAGTGAAAAAATAACAATACTTATTTTTAATTAAAATTGTTGATTACGTTTCATAAATAAAAATATAGGTTTTTATTCAAAATTTCATAAGTTTACGTGAAATTATCTTGTTATATCCAAAGTTTTTATAAAAAAAATTCACCTATGTGTTTTGTTATGAGGTGAATACAAAAATTTACTTTTTGTGTAAATTAAATTATTGTATATAATTTAAAATAAAAAAGAAATGAAAAAAAATACTCTTACTCTTATTGTTATCATGTTGTTTTCCTGTGAAAATCAGAATTTTGTTTCACCAATAGTTCTGACAAGTCTAATAAATATTCAAAATGAATCACCAGGAGTAAACTGTCTCTCCGGAGGATTTAGAATTGAAACAGGAATTGATACTGACACTAATGGAGTTTTAGATTCGAATGAAATTCAATCTACAAATTATATCTGTAATGGTAATACTGGTTCAAATGGAGTGCAAAGTCTTATTAATATTACTGAAGAACCAGCAGGAACCCAATGCATTTCTGGTGGGTTTAAAATTGAAACTGGCATTGACATTAATAGTAGTGGGATTTTAGATCAAACTGAAATTCGAACAACAAACTATATATGCAATGGTAATAACGGAGAGGAAGGAATGGAAAGTTTAATGAATATTACAGAAGAGTTGGCAGGAGTTAATTGCATTTCTGGTGGTTATAAAATTCAAACGGGTATTGATATAAATAGTAATGGAGTCTTAGATCTAAATGAAATTCAAACAACAAATTATATTTGTAATGCAACGTATAACAATCCTGTAAATAGCAACATAAAAGTTTTTTATGATGTAGAAATGTTACTAAGTGGTGGTCAAAGTTTAAATGTTCGTGGTGATGCTTCGAATGATTTAACCAATTTTAAAAATACACCATCATTTGCTTTAGGAAGTAGTATTGCATACAGAGATTTCGATACACAAGCACAGAAAGATGCCTTTTTTGGAAATAATTTTATCAAATTAAATGATAATGATTTAAATGAACAATATCCAGCGGTAACAGCATCTTTAACCACTATTTTAACTCTTTTAGAAAAAGAGAATAATTTAGATGTAACTACTTTTGGATATCAAATGATGCCCTTTACTTGGGGTGTTTCTGGATCGTCTATAATTACTATGATAAAAGGAACTATTCCATACAATCGTATGATAGAATCTGTTGAAAAAGCAAAAGAGTTTGCTAATAAAGAAGGTAAAACTTTCGGTGTTCGAAGTATGAATTGGTATCATGGAGAGAATGATAACAATCAAACCAAACTATGGTATTATGATAGACTAAGTCAATTATTTGAGGATGTTAATAATGACATAAAATTAATTACTGGACAGAGTGAGGATATACAATTTTTTACTTATCAGACTTCGCCATGGTTAGGAAGAGATTTAGGAAGTGGTGCAATGACTCAAATGAATGTTCAAGAAGCACAAGTTCAGCTTGCAACAGATTTTGAAAACGTTCATTTATCTGGTGCGATGTATCAATTTGGATATTCTGATATTTACCATCCATTAGATTTGGCTAATGTAGGTTTACAAACGGGAGTAGCTATGAAAAGAGTTTTATTAGATAATACACTTTGGGTAGATTTTAAACCCATATCTCATCAAATAATCACAGACGGAACTAATTATTACACTCACTTAAAATTTGATGTTCCAGTAAAACCGGCACGTTTTGATACGAGTGGAGACGCTTGGCATAATCCAAATGGAAAACAAACAAATTATGGATTTGAATTATTGAGCGGTGGAGTTGAAAAGCAAACAGTAGAGCCTTTTATCACAATTGGAGATACAGTGGTATTAACTTCTTCTGAAAACCCTAAGGGTATGATTATTAGGTATGCAGTTAATGGACATGCAGGAGGAGGTAATTTATGTGACTCTCAAAATATTGTGATTACAAATAAGGGTGTAGATTATGTAATTGACAACTTTGCTGTTGGATTTTCTGAATATTTAATTGATTAATTGTAAACCATTTTTCTGCTTTTTAGTTGAAAAGAGACATAATATTGAGCTAATTTGACAAGTTTTTAGACCTAAAGTAGAGCATAAACTTTAATTGTAATCATTTTTCAGCCTTTCTAAAAACTTTTAATTTACTTGTTTAGATTCAAAATTTAATTTTTCAAGTAAATAATCTCTTCCACCAAGGTTTTTTTTCTAT